>Ga0214917_10000378_pt1 | contig 58360 bp, 71 predicted proteins | sample LL_1208_BB_MetaG_FD_177983 | JGI IMG/M metagenome (GOLD analysis project Ga0214917, IMG submission 177983) | Freshwater microbial communities from Lake Lanier, Atlanta, Georgia, United States - LL_1208_BB | ecosystem: Environmental > Aquatic > Freshwater > Lake | place: USA: Georgia | collected... | reverse complement strand
CCGGGTGACAACGTGTCGATCACGGTGAAGTTGATCCACCCGATTGCGATGGAAGAAGGTTTGCGCTTTGCCATCCGCGAAGGCGGCAAAACCGTCGGCGCCGGTGTCGTTGCCAAGATCATGGCCTAACAATCAGGCCGGTGGTCCATGTGCACAACCCTCAGGTAGTTTGCATGGGCCCCAATTGACCAGGAATAAAAATGTCTGCCAAGCAAAAAATTCGCATTCGCCTCAAGGCGTTTGATTACAAATTGATCGACCAATCCGCGGCCGAAATTGTTGACACCGCCAAGCGCACCGGCGCCATTGTCAAAGGCCCTGTGCCATTGCCAACGCGCATGAAGCGTTTTGATATCTTGCGCTCACCCCACGTCAACAAGTCCAGCCGTGATCAACTCGAGATCCGTACCCACCAGCGTTTGATGGACATCGTGGATCCGACCGATAAAACGGTCGATGCATTGATGAAACTCGACCTGCCTGCAGGCGTGGATGTCGAAATCAAGTTGCAGTGAAACTGGCCCTTGATGGGCCACCCTTTCTTTGGGCTGGGGCACTTGTGGCGAAATAAAATTTCGGATATAATGACAGGCTCACTTAAATAGTGAAAATTATCAACCGTCTTTCACGCAAAAACGTGGTTGCCAATTGCAGTGGCCACGGTGGAAGTTTTGGAGAAAAAAATGAGTCATAGCACCCGTTTGGGACTGCTGGGCCGTAAGGTGGGCATGATGCGCCTGTTCACCGATGATGGGGACACTGTTCCTGTCACGGTGGTCGATGTATCTGACAACCGAGTGTCCCAGGTTAAAACCCAAGAAACCGATGGCTATGTGGCCTTGCAGGTCACATTCGGTTCGCGCAAAGCTTCGCGTGTGAACAAGCCCACCGCTGGCCATTTGGCCAAAGCCGGTGTGCAAGCTGGCGAAATCACCCAAGAATTCCGCGTCACTGCTGAAACCGCCGCTCAATATGCCGCCGGTGCCACCGTTCCTGCCGCTGCGGTGTTCAGCGTGGGCCAAAAAGTGGATGTGCAGGGCACATCCATTGGCAAGGGGTTTGCAGGTACCATCAAACGACACAACTTTGGCTCGCAGCGCGCCTCTCACGGTAACAGCCGTTCGCACAATGTGCCGGGCTCCATTTCGATGGCCCAAGACCCTGGACGGGTGTTTCCTGGCAAGCGCATGTCTGGCCACATGGGTGATGAGACCGTCACCACCCAAAACCTGGATGTGGTTCGCATTGACGAAACCCGTCAATTGCTGCTGATCCGAGGCGCAGTGCCCGGTTCGGCAGGTGGCTTTGTGACGGTGCGCCCCGCGATCAAAGCCAAAGGAGTGAATTGATGCAGCTCGAACTCCTCAATGATCAAGGTCAGGCCTCCTCCAAATACGATGCGCCTGAAACGGTGTTTGGCCGCGAATACAACGAAGACCTGGTGCACCAAATTGTGGTGGCCTACCAAGCCAATGCGCGCCAAGGTACCCGCGCCCAAAAAGACCGTCAAATGGTCAAGCACTCCACCAAAAAACCATTCAAACAAAAGGGAACCGGTCGCGCCCGTGCAGGCATGACCTCATCGCCCCTGTGGCGTGGTGGTGGTCGGATTTTCCCCAACAGCCCTGAAGAAAACTTCACCCAAAAAATCAACAAGAAGATGTACCGCGCCGGTATGGCGGCCATCTTCTCCCAGTTGGCGCGTGAAGGTCGTTTGGCCGTGGTGGATTCTCTGAAGATTGAAGCCCCGAAAACCAAATTGCTGGCCGCCAAGTTCAAAGCCATGAACCTGCAGTCCGTGTTGGTCATTTCCGACGAAGTGGACGACAACCTGTACCTGGCTTCGCGCAACCTGCCCAATGTGCTGGTGGTCGAACCCCGTTATGCCGATCCTTTGTCTTTGGTCCACTACAAAAAGGTGCTGGTCACCAAAGCGGCCATCGATCAGCTCAAGGAGATGTTCGCATGAGCACCGTGAAATACGACGAAGGCCGCTTGATGCAAGTGTTGGTGGCCCCCATCGTCTCAGAAAAAGCCACCATGGTGGGTGAGAAGTCCAATGCGGTCACCTTCAAGGTGCTGCAAAACGCCACCAAGCCCGAAATCAAAGCGGCCGTTGAACTGATGTTCAAGGTCGAAGTCAAAGGCGTCTCGGTGGTCAATATCAAAGGCAAAAGCAAGCGTTTTGGCCGCTCCATGGGCCGGCGCGATCACTTGCGCAAAGCCTATGTGACGCTCAAGCCTGGGCAAGAGCTCAACCTCTCTGGGGAGGCTGCGTAATCATGGCTGTCATCAAAATGAAACCGACTTCACCAGGGCGTCGCGCCGTGGTCAAAGTCACCCGTGATCACCTGTACAAAGGCGATCCCTATGCGCCTTTGCTGGAGCCACAGTTCCAAAAAGCAGGTCGCAACAACAACGGCCACATCACCACCCGCCACAAAGGCGGTGGGCATAAGCACCACTACCGCGTGGTTGACTTCAGACGCAACAAAGATGGCATTGCCGCCAAGGTGGAGCGGGTCGAATACGATCCCAACCGCACGGCCCACATCGCCTTGCTGTGCTATGCCGATGGCGAACGCCGCTACATCATCGCGCCCCGTGGCCTGGAAGTCGGCGCCACCTTGATGAGCGGATCCGAAGCGCCGATTCGCGCTGGCAACACATTGCCCATCCGCAACATCCCTGTGGGCTCCACCATACATTGCATTGAGCTGCAACCTGGCAAGGGTGCACAAATTGCGCGTTCGGCGGGTACCTCGGCCACTTTGTTGGCCCGTGAAGGCACATACGCACAGGTGCGCATGCGCTCAGGCGAAGTTCGCAAGATCCACATTGAATGCCGTGCCACGATTGGTGAAGTGGCCAACGAAGAGCACAGCCTGCGTCAATTGGGCAAAGCCGGCGTCAAACGCTGGATGGGCATTCGCCCAACGGTGCGTGGCGTGGCCATGAATCCTATTGATCACCCACACGGTGGTGGTGAAGGTCGCACCGGCGAAGGCCGTGCACCGGTTGACCCATGGGGCAACTTGACCAAAGGCTACCGCACCCGCAACAACAAGCGCACGCAAGTCATGATCGTCTCGCGTCGCAAGAAATAAGGGTTAAGCCAAATGACACGCTCACTCAAAAAAGGTCCTTTTGTGGACCACCATCTGATGGCCAAAGCGGACAAAGCGGTGACCAACAAAGATAAAAAACCGATCAAAACATGGTCGCGTCGCTCCGTGATCCTGCCTGAGTTCATTGGCCTGACGATTGCTGTGCACAACGGCAAGCAACATGTGCCGGTGTATGTGACCGACCAAATGGTGGGCCACAAGCTGGGTGAATTCGCCTTGACCCGCACTTTCAAAGGTCATCCGGCGGACAAAAAAGTTCAGAAAAAGTAAGGAACCATGATGGAAACTCGTGCAGTCCTCAGAGGCGTCCGCCTGTCGGTCGACAAAGGCCGCCTGGTCGCCGATCTGATCCGTGGGAAAAAAGTGGATCAGGCGCTCAATATCTTGAACTTCACCCCAAAGAAGGCCGCTGGCATTGTCAAGAAAGTGCTGGAGTCGGCCATTGCCAACGCCGAGCACAACGATGGGGCCGATATCGATGAATTGAAGGTGAAAACCATCTACGTCGAGCAAGGTGCCACGCTCAAGCGTTTCACCGCACGCGCCAAAGGCCGTGGTAACCGCATCAGCAAACCCACATGCCATGTGTATGTGACGGTTGGCAACTGAAAGGTTTAGGAAAATATGGGACAAAAAATCCACCCCACCGGTTTCCGCCTGTCGGTCAGCCGCAACTGGGCCAGTCGTTGGTACGCCAGCAACCGTGAGTTTGCCGGCATGTTGGCCGAAGACATCAAGGTGCGTGAATACCTCAAGGCGAAACTCAAAAATGCAGCCGTTTCTCGGGTGCTGATTGAGCGCCCCGCCAAAAATGCCCGCATCACCATTTACTCTGCCCGCCCGGGCGTGGTCATTGGGAAAAAGGGTGAGGACATTGAAAACCTCAAGCGCGACTTGGCCCAGCGCCTGGGCGTACCCGTTGCTGTCAACATCGAAGAGGTGCGTAAACCCGAAATCGATGCCCAGTTGATCGCAGACAGCATCACCCAACAGTTGGAAAAACGCATCATGTTCCGTCGGGCCATGAAGCGCGCCATGCAAAACGCCATGCGTTTGGGTGCCCAAGGCATCAAGATCATGTCAGCTGGTCGCTTGAACGGCATTGAAATCGCGCGCACCGAGTGGTACCGCGAGGGGCGAGTGCCCTTGCACACCTTGCGTGCGGACATTGACTACGGCTTCTCGGAGGCCAAAACCACTTATGGTGTGATCGGAGTCAAAGTGTGGGTCTACAAAGGTGACACCTTGGGCCGCAATGATGCCCCTGGTGTGCCAGAGCCACGCAATGAAGAAGATCGTCGCCCACGCGGCCCACGCCGTGATGCACGCCCCACAGGTGACCGCCCTGTCCGTGGGGGGCGCCGTCCGGAAGGAACCCAAGCCGCACCGGCGGATGGCAGCGACAAACCCGCTGAAGCCACCGATGCACCCAAAACCACCGTTAAGCGCGTTCGAAAAGTAACGGCGCCCGCACCCACTGGCACGGCTGCGGACGGCAAAGGAGAATAAGCATGCTGCAACCAGCGCGCCGTAAATACCGCAAAGAGCAAAAAGGCCGCAACACCGGCATTGCCACCCGTGGCAATACCGTGGCTTTTGGCGACTTTGGCTTGAAGTCCACCGACCGTGGTCGTTTGACCGCTCGCCAAATCGAATCCGCCCGCCGTGCCATTTCCCGTCACGTCAAACGGGGTGGTCGCATCTGGATTCGCATCTTCCCTGATAAGCCGATTTCGCAAAAACCTGCAGAGGTTCGCATGGGCAATGGCAAAGGCAACCCCGAGTACTACGTGGCCGAAATTCAGCCGGGCAAGGTGTTGTATGAAATCGTGGGTGTGCCCGAGCAACTCGCGCGTGAAGCGTTTCGCTTGGCCGCTGCCAAACTGCCATTGCGCACCACTTTTGTGGCGCGCATGGTGGGCCAATGAGTCAGGAGAAACGACGATGAAAGCATCCGAATTGCGCCAAAAAGATGTGGCCGCTTTGCAAACCGAAGTCAAAGAACTGCAAAAAGCCCACTTTGCCATGCGCATGCAAAAAGCCACGCAACAACTCAACAACACCGCTCAAATGCGCGACACCCGCCGCAGCATTGCGAGGGCCAAAACCATCTTGGCCCAAAAGCAAGCTTCCAAATAAGGATCGACCATGACGGAAACCCAAAAATCCCTCAAGCGCACCTTGATTGGCAAGGTCGTCAGTGACAAGCGTGCCAAAACCGTGACCGTCTTGGTGGAGCGCCGTGTCAAGCACGCGCTCTACGGCAAGATTGTTGGTAAATCGAGCAAGTACCACGCGCACGACGAACAAGGCCAGTACCACATGGGTGATGTGATTGAAATCACTGAAAGCCGACCCATTTCCAAAACCAAAAGTTGGGTGGCTACCCGATTGGTCGAAAAAGCTGTCGCAGTTTGATGTGATGCCCATTTGAACTGTCAGAGATTGAAAAACGACCCACAATAGGGTCGTTTTTTCATGGGCGCGCGCCCTTCTATTTTTTTAACCCTTACAGGAGTTCACCATGATCAAAGTCGGAGACAACTTGCCCAACGCCACCCTGATGGAGTACTCGGAAGTTGAAGGAGAGGGCTGCAGCATTGGCCCCAACCCAGTCGAGGTGCACAAGGCCATTGCAGGCAAGACGATTGCCCTTTTTGCCTTGCCTGGCGCATTCACACCCACTTGCTCGGCCAAGCATGTGCCAGGTTACGTGGAACACTGTGAAGCGCTTCATCAGGCTGGTGTGGATGAAATTTGGTGTGTCAGTGTCAACGACGCATTTGTGATGGGCGCGTGGGCGCGTGAGCAACACACCCATGGCAAGGTGCGCATGTTGGCCGATGGCAGTGCCGACTTCACCAAGGCCACTGGTTTGACATTGGATTTGACCGCGAGAGGCATGGGCTTGCGCAGCAACCGATACTCCATGTTGATCAAGGATGGCAAAGTGGCCACCTTGAACATCGAAGGGCCGGGCAAATTTGAAGTCAGTGATGCGCAGACCATGCTGGCGCAAGCCAAGGGCTGATTTCCCGCGGTCAACGGCACAACCTGCTCTCTGATCAAGCCACCCCAAGGGGGCTTTTTGTCATCCGCCCCATGCAGCGTTCACCGGGCGCGGTCTACAGGTCGACCTTGAGGTAATGCGCACCGGCGATGGGGTTGTGATAGTAGGGCGGGATTTCTTCAAACCCCAAATCCAGATACAAAGTGCGGGCCGCTTCCATGTCGTCCAAGGTATCGAGCAACACATGCCCATAACCGGCCAGACGGGCCAAATCCAGGGTGTGAGAGGCCAACTCGCGCCCCAGACCAAAGCCACGGAAGGCACTGCGCACGTACAAGCGCTTCATTTCTGCAGCATTGGCATAGTCAGTGCTGTCGATTGGGCGTAAAGCACAACACCCCGCCACCATTTGGTCGACCAAGGCCAGCGTCAGCGCACCACGGGGCGGCGCATAGTCTCCAGGCAATTGCGTGAGCTCTTGTTCGAAGCCCTGAAATGCCAAATCGACGGGTAATGAATGGGCATATTCTTTGAAAATGGCGGCGACCTGCGTCATCCATTCGGGCGCATCGGGCGTGATGAGTTCGATCTTCGCCATTCCCTAGGGCTCAAGCAGGCACGGCAGGGGGCAGATTGACCAGCCAAATGACCAAAGCAGCACTCAATGCCAGACAAATGAGGGCCAGCCAGCGGGTTTTGGCGCTGTCTTGCGAAGGTATGGTGGCATCTGTGGTGGGTTTATCGCCATGGAACATGGCTGTAACGAGGTTTTCACCGAGGCGCCAACGGTGAAAAACCATGGCTAGCAGATGCATGGCGATCCACAGCAGCAACAGTTTCTTGCCCACCGCTTTGTGGTACCAGGTGGCCATGCTCACCATGCTGCCTGAAACCCAAGTGGACAGGGGGCCGGAGAAAGCGATTTCGTCATCGGCCACCAGACCAGAAGCGGTTTGCAACAGCAAAAGCAGCAACACCAAGCAAACCGACCATGCGCCCAAAGGGTTGTGGCCTGCAGTGAAAACATGGGTGCCCAGGCGAATATTGCGAACGTAAGTCAAAGCATGTCTTGGGTGCAGGTCAAATTGTTGAAAGCGCGACCAGTGGCCTCCCACAAAACCCCAGGCCAGGCGAAAAAACACCAAGGCCAATACGGAGAAACCAAAGCGGGCGTGCCAAATCATCATGTCGCCGCCCATGTTGCCGGTGACGATCAATCCCGCCACACAGGCGACCAATCCCCAATGGAAAAAGCGGGTGGGCAAATCCCAGACCCGAGTGGGCCGTGAAGCATTGGAAAACGGATCGTTCATGAAAAGACAAGTGATTGGGGGCAGACCTGTCAAAGACCAGGAAAAAATGTACTTTATACTGGTTGAAGCCAATTTTGCACCAACCACCCTGAGGATAAATCCATGAACTTCAAAAGCATTCTAATGACGATGGCCCTTGCCTGGGTCGCTGCGCCCGCCATGGCCCAATTTGCCAAGCCTGAAGATGCCATCAAGTACCGGAAAAGCAGCCTCTTCGTCATGGGTCAACACTTTGGACGCATCGGCGCCATGGCCCAAGGGCGTGTGCCATATGACGCTAAAGTTGCGGCCGACAATGCCGCTGTGGTGGAGGTGATGTCCAAATTGCATTGGGCGGCTTTCATCGAAGGGACCGACAAGGGTGAGACCCGAGCCAAGCCCGAAATTTGGAAAGATGCAGCCAAGTTCAAGGAAGCAGCTGACAAATTGCAAGCAGAGGCGAGCAAACTCAATGCGGCGGCCAAAACCGGCAACTTGGACAACCTCAAAACGGCTTTTGCAGCCACGGGCGGCGCTTGCAAAGCATGCCATGACAATTTCCGAAAAGACTGAATAAGCTTTGGCCAATTCGTCAGGGCACTGTTCAACTGATCGTGCCTTGTTCTCGCAGCACCGGGCGCGCTCCCCTTGAGGTTTGTCCCTTGCCACCAAGCCCGCACCGAGCGGGGCGTGGTTGTGCACAGCGCAACTGCTCTCGTTGGGTCAGATGATGTGCTGTTCGCGCAAGCGCGCCAGGTCTTCGGGCCCGTAGCCCAGCACCTGGGCCAATAATGCCTCTGTGTGCTCTCCCAAGATGGGCGGGGGAAGGTCTTGGCGAACTGGGGTCTGGCTGAGTTTCATGGGGCTGGCCACCAGATTTACGGGCCCAGCCTTGGGGTGTTGCCAGGTCGAGACCATGCCGCGGGCCTGGACTTGCGGGTCGGCAAAGACCTCGGCCAAATTATTGATTGCGCCGCAAGGTACTTTGGCCGCTTCCAAGGCTTTGAGCCAATCATCTTTGCGCCGTGTTTTCATGGTCGTGGCCAACAGGGGCACCAGCACTTCACGGTGGCGAACGCGGCCTTGATTGGTCGCGTATTGGGGATCTTTGGCCAAATGGTCCAAGCCGGCCACTGCGCAAAATTTAACAAATTGATTGTCGTTGCCCACGGCCAAAATCAAATGATCTTTGTTGCCGGAATCCGTGGGGGCTGTTTCAAACACTTGATAAGGCACGATGTTTTGGTGCGCATTACCCGCCCGACCGGGCACTTTGCCGATTTTTTGACCGGAGACCAAATAGTTTGCACCCAAGTTGGCCAGCATGGCCACCTGGGTATCGAGCAAGGCCATGTCAATGTGCTGGCCCTGGCCGGTTTTCTCGGCGTGACGCAATGCCGCCAGTATCGCCACACTGGCGTACATGCCGGTGAATAAATCGGCCACTGCCACGCCTACTTTTTGCGGGCCACCACCCAAGTCATCGCGCTCACCGGTGACGCTCATCAGTCCGCCCATCCCCTGAACCGCATAGTCGTAGCCAGCGCGATCGCTGTAAGGACCGGTTTGGCCAAAACCCGTGATGCTGCAATAAACCAGTCGTGGGTTGATGGCCCATAAACTGGTTGCGTCGAGTCCATATCGGACCATGTCACCCACTTTGAAGTTTTCAATGAACACATCACAATGGGCCACCATTTCGCGCATCAAGGCCTGGCCTTGGGGCTGGGCAATATCGCAGGTCATTGAGCGCTTGTTGCGGTTGGTGCTCAAGTAATAGGCGGCATCGCTGGTGTCATGGCCTTGGGCATCGGACAGAAACGGCGGGCCCCAGCCGCGGGTGTCGTCGCCCAAACCAGGTTTTTCAACCTTGATGACATCGGCCCCCAAATCGGCCAATGTTTGGGTGCACCATGGCCCAGCCAAGACACGCGAGAGATCAAGAATGCGAATACCGTCCAATGAGTTCATGACCGAATTGTGAACGAATAATCGGATGGGTCCCGACAAAGACAATGGCCCGCCCTGTCAAATGCTTTGGCGGGGATAATCCCGTTCATGTTGAATCCCAGTCCTCATCTTTGGGCCTTGGTAGCGGGTCTGAGCGTGGGGGCCTCAGGATGCACACCTGCACTGAATTGGCGCGAAGTGCGCCATGACATGGCACCCGCCCGGGTGCTCATGCCCTGCAAGCCCGACGTGGCAGAGCGCCAAATTGCGTTGCGTGAACAGGTCACGGTGCTGTATATGCAAGCCTGTGCTGCGCAAGGCTTTGACTTCAGCTTTGCCGCCATGGCCTTGCCCCCCGGCTGGTCATCGGCACAAGTGCTGCAAGCTTGGCAACAGGCCAGTTTGGCCACTTGGGGTGTCCGTGCACAGGGCGTGCAAGCCCAAACCATGTCCATCATGGGGGCCAGCAGCGACGCCTCGCCCATCCAGTGGACGGTCCATGCATCGAGCCGCCACGTGCGAAGCCTGTGGTTTGCGGCAGATGGCTGGGTTTATCAAACGGCGGTCTATGCGCCCATCCAAAGCCGGGACGTGCAGTCTGTGGCGGAAACCTATTTTTCAGGAGTTTCCTTGCCATGAGCATGGTCATGACGCGTTCTTTGGCAGTGCGGGTTTTCGTCTGCTTTGCCTTTACTTACTATTTGTCGGCCTTGGTGCGGGCCATCACAGCCACTTTGTCGCCCACATTGATTCCCGAATTCGGCCTCAATTCGCGAGATCTGGGTCTGTTGGCCGGGGGGTACTTTTTAGGTTTTGCGGCCATGCAATTGCCGATGGGCAGTTGGTTGGATCGGCATGGCCCCAACAAAGTCATCTTGTCATTTTTGGGGGCGGCCGTGTTGGGCTGTGTGGCTTTTGCCTGTGCCGACAGTTTCACGGGACTTTTTTTGGCCCGTGTCCTCACCGGCGTCGGTGTGTCAAGCTGCCTGATGGCCCCTTTGACCGGTTATCGCCGATGGTTTGATGCACCCACCCAGTTGCGTGCGAATTCGTGGATGCTCATGACCGGCTCTTTGGGCATGCTGTCGTCAACCCTGCCTGTTCAAGCTTTGGTGCCATGGGTGGGGTGGCGTGTGCTATTTTGGGTGCTGGCGGGCATGGTGGTGTTGTCAATGGTCTTTATCCTCTGGTGGGTGCCCAAATGGGAGCCAGTGGAGGCGGTGGCAACAGACACGGCACAGCCAGCCGAATCCTGGTGGAGGGCTTATGTCCAAGTTTGGCGCCACCCTTACTTTAAGCGCATGACCCCATTGGGTTTTTTCAATTACGGTGGCTTGGTGGCCATGCAGACCTTGTGGGCTGGGCCTTGGCTGACCAAGGTTTCGGGTTACTCTGCCTGGGAGTCTGCCACCGGCTTGTTTTGGATCAACTTGAGCATGTTGCTGGCTTTTTGGGGCTGGGGCATGTTCAATCCTTGGCTGACCCGCCATGGCTACAAGCCCAATTGGCTCATCACCTGGGGCGTGCCATTCAATTTGATCGCCCTGTTGGGGGTGGTGTGGGGCGGTGAAAACACGGGTGTCGTCATGTGGATCGGTTTTTTCATCACCAATACTGTGGTCTCCCTGGCCCAACCAGCGGTGGGTATGGCTTTCCCGCCACATTTGGCGGGGCGGGCCCTGTCGGCCTATAACCTGGTGGTTTTTGTGGGGGTTTTTGTGGTCCAGTGGGGCATGGGTTTATGGATCGATGCCCTTCAGGCCATGGGTTGGTCGATCGTCAGCGCTTTTCAAGGCGCTTTGGGTTTTTTCATGGTTTGCAGCATGGGCTCATACCTCTATTTTTGCTGGGCGCGCGGGGATAATCAGCAACCTGGCGCTTGAAGCAAAATCCATCCCATGACCCATCGCATTTTCATTGTTGCCCACGCCCCTTTGGCTCTGGCCCTCAAGGCCTGCGCCAAGCATGTTTATCCCGAATGCGATTCCGGGGTGCTGGCGCTGGATGTGCAAGCCAACGACACGCCGGAACAAAGCCTGGCGGCTGCGCAAGCGCTGTGGGAGGGCATCGATGACGGCGACGTGCTGGTGCTCACCGATGTGCTGGGTGCCACCCCGGCCAATGTGGCCCAGCGGTGGGCGCGTGATCACAAAGCCAAGATCGTGGCAGGTGTGAACTTGCCCATGTTGCTGCGCAGTGTGTGTTATCGCCATGAACCCATGGACGCATTGCTGCAGCGCGCCATGACCGGCGGCGCTTTGGGCGTGGTGGAAATTTCTACGTCATCTCATTAATCCTTCTGCATTTTTCTCATGATTGAAACCACCACTGTCATCAACAAATTGGGTTTGCATGCGCGCGCGTCGGCCAAACTGACCAAGCTGGCTGGCAGCTTTCCTTGTGAGGTTTGGCTGTCCAAGGGAGAGCGCCGGGTCAATGCCAAAAGCATCATGGGCGTGATGATGCTGGCCGCTGGTGTGGGCAGCCAGGTCACGCTGGAGACGATTGGCGAAAAGGAAGCGGAAGCCATGCAGGCTTTGCTGGCCCTGATGGCCGATAAATTCGGTGAAGGTGAGTGATGCTCTGCTTTTCCAATTTGGGCGCTGATTTTCGGGGGCGCGGTCAGTGACTTTTGCCGTCCATGGGCTGGCTGTTGCGCGTGGCATTGCCATTGGGCGGGCGGTGCTGGTGGCTTCCAGCCGGGTGGATGTCGCGCATTACTTCATCACAGCAGATCAAGTACCCAGCGAGATAGAGCGGCTCAAGCAGGCCAAGGATGCAGTGTTTCTGGAGGTTCAGCGTTTGCAGTTGACCTTGCCAAAAGATGCGCCCACCGAGTTGGCCGCCTTGCTCGATGTGCACTTGATGTTGTTGCAAGACGAACTCTTGGCCGAAGGCGTTGCCCATTGGATCAGTCAGCGGCTCTATAACGCCGAATGGGCCCTGACCAGTCAATTGGACGTGGTGGCACGCCAGTTTGACGAGATGGAAGACTTGTATTTGCGCGAACGCAAAGCCGATTTGGAGCAAGTGGTGGAACGCGTGTTGCGTCAACTCAAGGGCGCCCCCACCGCCATGCCCCAGCCCGCCGTGCGCCGCCCCGGCAGCCATAGACAGCAAGATTTGTTGCTCGAAGACACCGAAGACGTGCCTTTGGTGCTGGTCGCGCATGACCTGTCACCGGCCGACATGTTGCAATTCAAGCAAAGCGTGTTTGCCGGCTTTGTCACCGATGTGGGTGGCAAAACTTCTCACACGGCCATTGTGGCCCGCAGTTTGGATATTCCTGCTGTGGTGGGCGCGCGAAATGCCAGCCAATGGGTCAAACAAGATGATTGGGTCATCATCGACGGCGATGCCGGGGTGATGATCGTTGACCCATCACCCATTGTGTTGGCCGAATATGGGTTCAAACAGCGTCAGGCCAGCCTGGAGCGGGAGCGTCTGTCCCGGTTGCGCTTGACCCCCGCCGTGACCTTGGATGGGCAAAAAATTGAATTGCTGGCCAATATTGAAATGCCCGAAGACACGAGCGCAGCCTTATCGGTCGGTGCAGTGGGGGTCGGATTGTTTCGCAGCGAGTTTTTGTTCATGGGGCGGGCCGGAAACTTGCCCGGTGAGGAAGAGCAATTCCAAGCTTACCGGCGTGCGATCGAAGGCATGCGTGGACTGCCCGTGACTATTCGCACCGTGGACATCGGTGCAGACAAACCTTTGGACCGCAATGTGCGCGAAAACGCCCACCTCAACCCCGCCTTGGGTTTGCGGGCCATTCGCTGGAGCCTGGCCGACCCCGCCATGTTCTTGACCCAATTGCGGGCCATTTTGCGGGCAGCAGTGCTTGGTCAGGTGAATTTGCTCATTCCCATGCTGGCCCATGGCAAAGAAATTCGCCAAACACTGGCCTTGTTGGCCAGGGCTCGGGCCCAACTCGACGGACAAGGCGTGGCTTATGGGCCGCTCAAGATCGGCGCGATGATCGAAATACCCGCCGCCGCATTGACGCTGCCGATGTTTTTGTCTTACTTTGACTTTTTGTCCATCGGCACCAACGACTTGATCCAATACACCTTGGCGATAGACCGGGCCGACGAACAGGTGGCTGATCTGTACGACCCTTTGCACCCGGCCATCTTGCACTTGGTGGCCAACACCATTGCCCAGGGCCATGCCCAGGGCAAATCGGTCAGTGTGTGTGGTGAAATGGCCGGCGATCCCCATCTCACCCGCTTGTTGCTGGGCTTGGGTTTGCGCAGTTTCTCGATGCACCCGACACAAATCTTGGCGGTGAAACAAGCGGTGTTGCGCAGCGACACACTGCGGTTACAACACTGGGCCCAACAGGTGTTGGCCAGTGACAACCCGGCCGACTTATTGATGCCTGATTAAACAATAAACCAGGCTGAGCGTTAAAACGCCGTCGATTCGCGCGCGCCTGCCCATCAAGCGCAAGCATCAGCCCCCAGCGTGGCCTTATGGGCCTGCTGGTCGGCGTGGTAACTGGAGCGCACCATGGCACCCACTGCAGCGTGTTGAAAACCCATTTCGCTGGCCTTGGCCTCGAACATTTTGAACGCATCTGGGTGCACATAACGGCGAACGGGCAGGTGGCTGCTGCTGGGGGCGAGGTATTGGCCGATGGTGATGCGGTCAATCAGGTGATCGCGCATGTCTTGCATCACCGCCAATATCTCCTCATCGGTTTCGCCCAAACCCACCATCAGCCCGCTTTTGGTGGGCACATGGGGGAATGACAATTTGAATTTTTTCAGCAGATTGAGACTGAACTGGTAGTCGCTGCCAGGCCGCGCTTGCGCGTACAAGCGGGGGACGGTTTCCAGGTTGTGGTTCATCACATCCGGTGGCGCGGCTTTGAGGATGTCCAAGGCGCGGTCGTCGCGGCCGCGAAAGTCGGGCACCAACACCTCGATTTGCGTCTGAGGCGAGCGTGCCCGGGTTTGTTCAATGCAGGCCACAAAATGAGCGGCGCCACCGTCGCGCAAATCATCTCGGTCGACACTGGTGATGACCACATATTTCAGCCTCAGTGCCGCGATGGTGTTGGCCAGGTTGACGGGTTCTTGCGCGTCCAGCGGATCGGGCCGACCATGGCCAACATCGCAAAAAGGGCAGCGACGGGTGCATTTGTCGCCCATGATCATGAAGGTGGCGGTGCCGTTGCCAAAGCACTCACCAATGTTGGGGCAAGAGGCTTCTTCGCACACTGTGACCAAATTGTTTTTGCGCAAGATGTCTTTGATTTCGTAAAAACGTGTGTTCGCCGAACCGGCTTTGACCCGTATCCATTCGGGCTTTTTGAGCACGGGCGCACCTTGCTCAACTTTAACGGGGATGCGCGATAACTTGGCCGCTGCTTTTTGTTTGGCCAACGGGTTATAGGCGGTTTGATCTTGTGCTTCACGCACGGCTGGGGGACGGGTGTGTCTCATGGTGGTTCGCTCAGATCCTGGGCGCGAGTTGGTCAGCAAGCTTTTGGCTCAGCACATGGGCCACTTCAGTCACGCCCACTTGAACCCCCATTGTAGAAAGGTCAACGGTTTTCAGTCCTGCATGCCCACAGGGGTTGATGCGTTGGTAGGGGGATAAATCCATTGCCACATTCAATGCCACACCATGGTAGCTGCAGTGTCGGCTGACCTTGATGCCCAATGCGGCCACTTTCCCCAAACCGTCAAACACAGGCTTGGGGAGCGCTGCGCCTGCAGTTGGGCGGGTCGGGCGCTGGGGCAAACGGGCATGTCCGCGCGGGTCATCGATCTGCAGGTAAACCCCGGCCGCACCCGCCACCCGATGGCCGGTCAACCCAAAGTGCAGCAGTGTTTTGATCACTGCCCCCTCCAACCGGTAGACCAGTTCTTTGACGAAAAAGCCGCGCCTTTTCAGGTCAAGCAGTGGGTAAGCCAATATCTGGCCCGGCCCGTGGTAGGTGATTTGTCCCCCTCGATTGGTGCGCACCATGGGGATATCACCGGCCACCAAGAGATGTTCATCGCGGCCAGCCAATCCTTGGGTGAACACCGGGGGATGCTGGCACAACCAAAGCTCGTCGGGGGTGTCCGGTCCGCGTTGGGCGGTGAAGTCTTGCATTGCTTGACAAGTTGGCAGGTATTGCACCTCCCCCAGATCGCGCACGTGAAGAGCGCCGATGTCGGACAAATCAGAGGCCATGGCCGTCAAGCCCGCGCGATCGAGTCTTTCACAGCACCACTTTCACCAAAGGGTGAGCGGTCAATCGGCGGTACAGGTCATCCAATTGTTGTTGGCTGGTGGCCCGTACGGTCAAGGTCACGCCTTGGTAAGTGCCTTGGCGGCTTTCGCGCAAACTGATGCTGGCTGCACTGAATCGCGGATCAAACGCTTGGGCCAGTTCAATCAGCGAGGGCACAAACCCTGGGCTATTGATGCCCATGACTTTGATCGGGAAATCACAGGGAAAGTCGAGCAGGGAGGCTCGCTCTGGAGAGGGTGGTTTGGCCGAAACCGACATGGTTCAGAACGCAGCTTGTTTGGCGGCTTGGTAGGCCGCATAAATGCGGTGATACAGCGGGCCGGGTTTTCCGGCTTGGGCGCCATGCCCCACGGCTTGGCCGTCCAAGGTGGTGATGGCCAACACCTCTTTGGTGGCCGAGCTCAGCAACAATTCGTCGGCATCCAACACCTCTGCCCGGGTCACGGGACGAAGCGCAAAGCCAATGCCTAGTTGGGCGCAAATTTCATCCATCAAGCCATAGCGAACGCCCTCAAGCACCAAATGGTTCTTGGGTGGACCCACTACCTGGCCGCTTTTGATCACCCATACGTTACTGGCAGCGGCTTCGCTGAGAAAACCATGGCGGAACATGATGGTCTCCATCGCGTTCACATCGGCACTGATCTGACGTGAAAAGACAGCACCAAGCAAACTCGTGCTCTTGATGTGGGCTTTCTCCCAGCGAAAGTCGTCGGCGCTGACACAGGCCACGCCGTTTTCCCGGTCTTTGGCGGACATGGGCTTCATTTCATTGACCATCATGAACACGGTGGGCGTCAAACCTGGGGGCATGGCGTGGTCTCGTGGTGCCACACCGCGGGTGATTTGTATGTAAACAATTTGGTCTATGTCGGCACTTTTGCGACCCAGGCTGTGGGCTTGTTGGTCTAGCAAGTCTTGAATCAGCGCGCGCCAAGCCGATTCGCTGTGGGGGTTGGGGATGCGCAATTCGGCCAAGGAACGTTGCATGCGGGCCATGTGTTGCTCGATACGGAACAATTTACCGCGGTAAACCGGCGCCACTTCGTAAATGCCGTCGCCAAAAATAAACCCCCGGTCGAGCACACTGATCTTGGCTTCGTTCAGTGGCAGGGTCTGTCCGTTGAGGTGGCAGGGCGTGTTGGGCAAGGCGAAATTTGTGTTCATCCCTGAATTATCCCCTTCAAAACTGCGGTTGTACTGTGGGCGGAAACTTTTGGCCTAGAATGAACGGCTTTGCGAAATTCGTTGGGTGTAACCTGAATGTCAAAAAACACCACCAGAATGCAGGCCAACGAAACGAGCAATGTCAAATGCCCAGAAAGTCCTGATGAGGACTTTTTGCCGCTAACGGCCGAACAGGCCGCACAGTGGCGTCAACGAAACCCAGTGGTATCGGTTTGGCGAGTGGTTTTTTGGCAATCCGTTGTGGGTACTCTTTTGGCAGGGCTGGTGGGTTGGTGGACCGGTGACAAGGTGGTTGCTTTATCCGTTTTATATGGATCGGCAACGGTTTTTATCCCGGCTGCGTTGTTTGCGATGGGTTTGCTTTCGCGTTTGACCAACGCCAATCCATTGGCCGCAGTGACCGGTTTTTGGGTGTGGGAAGGCGTCAAGGTGGCCATGACCGTGGTGGTCATACTGCTGGCGCCCAGACTGGTTGAAGAGCTCAGTTGGCCGGCTTTGTTGGCCGGATTGATTGTGACGATGAAGGTGCATTGGTTGGCTTTGGCGTGGCGGCCCAGGCCGTTGAAACAGGATCTAGGGATTAAGAGCTGAAAAATGTCTGTTGAAAACGCTCCCACAGCTGGTGAATACATCGGCCACCATTTGACCCATCTGCAAAACAAGCCCATGGCTGGGATCATTGATTTCTCCGTCTACAACTTGGATTCCATTTTTTGGTCGGTTCTATTGGGTGTGATTGGTTGTTGGGTGCTGTGGAACGCCGCTCGTTCGGCCCACTCTGGCGTTCCTGGACGATTTCAGGCGGCCGTTGAGATATTGTTGGAAATGGTCGACAACCAAGCCAAAGGCATTATTCACAATGCGCAAAGCCGCAAGCTGGTGGCGCCACTGGCATTGACGGTGTTTGTCTGGATTTTTTTGATGAACGCCATGGACTTGCTGCCCGTGGATTTGCTGCCCTGGGTATGGGCCTCCTACTATGAATTGATGGGGCACGACCCAAGCCATGCCTATTTGCGCGTGGTGCCATCGGCCGATTTGTCCACCACTTTGGGTTTGTCTTCTTCCGTGCTGCTGGTTTGTGTGTTCTACAACATCAAAATCAAGGGTGCTGGCGGTTGGGTGCATGAACTGTTCACCGCCCCATTTGGCAATCATTTCATTTTGTGGCCTGTTAATTTTGTGATGCAAATGATTGAGTTTGCTGCCAAAACGGTCAGCCACGGCATGCGACTGTTTGGCAACATGTACGCTGGCGAATTGGTGTTCATGCTCATCGCCCTTATGGGTGGGGCAGCTGCGGCTTCCATGTCCGGGGTTTTGCTGCCTTTGGGCCACATCATTGCGGGCTCGATCTGGGCCATCTTCCACATTCTGATCATCACCTTGCAAGCCTTCATCTTCATGATGTTGACGCTGGTGTACATCGGGCAAGCGCACGATGCGCATTGATCACTTTTTTCAACCTTCCATCACTTTTCCTTAGGAGCATCAAATGGAACACGTTCTGGGTTATGTCGCACTGGCAGCTGGTTTGATCATTGGCCTGGGTGCCATTGGCGCTTGTATCGGTATTGGCATCATGGGCAGCAAGTATTTGGAAGCCGCCGCACGTCAACCTGAACTGATGAACGAATTGCAGACCAAAATGTTTTTGTTGGCCGGCCTGATCGATGCCGCTTTCCTGATTGGTGTGGGTATTGCCATGATGTTTGCCTTCGCCAACCCATTTGTTTTGAAGTAATTTCCGCTTTCACCCATAGAAAGGTGTTGTCGTGAGTATCAACGCAACCCTGTTTGTTCAAGCGATCGTGTTTGCGATCTTGGTGTGGTTCACGATGAAATTCGTGTGGCCTCCAATCGCCAACGCCTTGGATGAACGTGCCGAAAAAATTGCCAGCGGCCTCAAGGCCGCAGAACATGCCCGCATTGAATTGACCAATGCGCACAAGCATGTGGAAGTGGAGTTGGCCAAAAACCGCTCCGAAGCAGCCGCACGTTTGGCCGAAGCCGAGCACCGCGCTTTGGCCATCATCGATGAAGCCAAATTGCGTGCCACCGAAGAGGCCAACAAAATCATTGCTGCTGCCCAAGTCGAAGCGGCCCAAGCCGTCTTACGCGGTCGTGAGCAACTGCGTGATCAAGTGGCTTTGTTGGCCGTCAAGGGCGCAGAGCAAATTTTGCGCAAGGAAGTCAACGCCAGCGTTCACGCTGAGTTGTTGGCCCAACTCAAGTCTGAGCTTTGAGGCTTCTGGAACATGGCTGAACTAGCAACCATTGCCCGCCCTTACGCTGAAGCCTTGTTTCAAGTGGTCAAAGCCAATGCCGCTCAGGCTTCTCAATGGCTGGATGGCCTGGCAGTGGTGGCCGCTGATGCAAGTTTGCAGCAGTTTGTGCATGATCCCAAGGTCAGCCACGCGCAGGTCTTGGCCTTGATCTCACAGGTAGGCCCACAAAATTTACCCGAGGTAGCGGTGAATTTTTTGAACACCTTGATTGAGAATGGCCGCTTGTCGGCATTGCCTGAAATTGCCAAACAGTTTCATGCACTCGTCAATGCGATGAGCGGTGTGCGCCAAGCGGTTGTTTACAGTGCATTTCCCATCGAACCAGCGGACATGACCAATTTGACCCCGGTCCTTGAAAAGCGTTTTGGCGGCAAACTCCAAGTGCAAGTGGCCCTTGAGCCTGAGCTCATTGGAGGCGTGCGCGTGGTGGTCGGCGACGAGGTGCTTGACACCTCGGTCAAAGCCCGTTTGGAACAAATGAAAGTCGCGCTGACCGCCTGAGCATCCCGCTCACAGGTTGGCCTATACATAGGAAGAAGGAAAGAGTCATGCAACTCAATCCCGCAGAAATCTCTGAACTGATCAAAACCCGCATCGAGGGCTCGACGGGCAATGCCAACGTGCGCAACCAAGGCACCGTGATCTCGGTCACAGATGGTATTTGCCGCATCCACGGTTTGTCCGATGTGATGCAAGGCGAGATGCTGGAATTTCCCAACAACACCTTTGGCCTGGCGCTGAACCTGGAGCGTGACTCCGTGGGTGCGGTGATTTTGGGTGAATACGAGCACATCTCTGAAGGCGACACGGTCAAGTGCACCGGCCGTATTTTGGAAGTGCCCGTGGGCCCCGAATTGATTGGCCGTGTGGTCAACGCCTTGGGTCAACCCATTGACGGCAAAGGCCCGATCAACGCCAAGATGACCGACGTGATTGAAAAAGTGGCGCCTGGGGTGATCGCACGTCAATCCGTGGACCAACCCATGCAAACCGGCTTGAAGTCCATCGACTCCATGGTGCCTGTGGGCCGTGGCCAGCGCGAATTGATCATTGGTGACCGTCAGACCGGTAAAACCGCTGTCGCGATTGACGCCATCATCAATCAAAAAGGTCAACACATGACCTGTATTTACGTGGCCATCGGTCAAAAAGCATCGTCCATCAAAAACGTGGTGCGCGCACTCGAGCAAGCGGGTGCCATGGACTACACCATCGTGGTCGCTGCGACGGCCTCTGAATCCGCGGCCATGCAGTATGTGTCTGCCTACTCGGGCTGCACCATGGGCGAGTACTTCCGCGATCGCGGTCAAGATGCCCTGATCGTGTACGACGATTTGTCCAAGCAGGCCGTGGCTTACCGCCAAGTGTCTTTGCTGTTGCGTCGCCCACCAGGCCGCGAAGCCTACCCCGGCGACGTGTTTTATTTGCACAGCCGCTTGCTCGAGCGTGCCGCGCGTGTCAACGCCGACTATGTCGAACACTTCACCAAAGGCGAAGTCAAGGGTAAAACAGGTTCTTTGACCGCACTGCCCATCATCGAAACCCAAGCGGGTGACGTGTCGGCTTTCGTGCCCACCAACGTGATTTCCATCACCGACGGTCAAATTTTCTTGGAAACCTCCTTGTTCAACGCCGGTATCCGTCCCGCCATCAACGCGGGTATTTCCGTTTCCCGCGTGGGCGGAGCGGCGCAAACCAAATTGGTCAAAAGCCTGTCGGGCGGTATCCGCACCGACTTGGCGCAGTACCGTGAATTGGCCGCGTTCGCGCAGTTCGCATCCGATTTGGACGAAGCCACCCGTAAGCAACTCGACCGTGGTGCCCGTGTGACCGAATTGTTGAAACAAGCCCAGTACAGCCCGCTGCCCATCAGCTTGATGGCCGCCACGCTGTATTCGGTGAACAAAGGCTATTTGGACGACATCGAGGTCAAGCAAGTGTTGCACTTTGAAGCGGGCTTGCAGCACCACTTGAAAGACAAATGCGCGGCATTGTTGGCCAAATTGGAAAAAGACAAAGCCATGGACAAGGACGCGGAAGCCGAGTTGGTCCAAGCCATTGAAGCTTTCAAAAAATCATTTGTCTGATCGCCATCAAGCAGCAAGGAGCACTTCATGGCAGTAGGCAAGGAAATACGCGGCAAGATCAAATCGGTGGAAAACACCAAGAAGATCACCAAGGCCATGGAAATGGTGGCGGCGTCCAAAATGCGCAAAGCGCAAGACCGCATGCGTGCGGCCAGGCCTTACAGCGAAAAGGTGCGCAACATCGCCACCCATTTGGGTCAGGCAAATCCTGAATATGTGCACCCCTTCATGAAAGTGCATTCGGCCAAGTCCACCGGCTTTGTGGTGGTCACCACTGACAAAGGTCTCTGCGGTGGTATGAACACCAACCTTTTGCGTGCTTTGACCCACAAGTTCAAAGAAGCGCAAGCTGCGGGCGCAACGCCGCAAACGATTGCCATTGGCAACAAAGGCTTGGGTTTTTTGAACCGTGTGGGTGCTCCCGTGTTGGCCCATGTGACCCAAATCGGCGATACCCCGCATTTGGAAAAATTGATTGGGCCGGTCAAGGTCATGCTCGATGCTTACACCGAAGGCAAGCTCGACGCGGTTTACCTTTGCTACACCAAGTTCATCAACACCATGAAGCAAGAAGCGGTCATTGAGCAGCTGCTGCCTTTGTCCAGTGAAAAAATGCGTGCTGAGACCAAGGCGGCGGGCAGTTTTGGCTGGGACTATTTGTACGAGCCCGATGCACCTGCGGTAATTGACGATTTGCTCGAGTTATATATCGAGTCCTTGGTCTATCAAGCGGTGGCCGAGAACATGGCCTCAGAGCAATCTGCTCGCATGGTGGCCATGAAAGCTGCCACCGACAATGCCGGTAACGTCATTAGCGAACTCAAACTCGTTTACAACAAAACCCGTCAAGCAGCGATCACGAAGGAATTGTCCGAAATCGTGGCCGGTGCGGCGGCGGTGTAACCCTATCTATTTTTGGAGCAAATCAACATGGCTCAGGCAATGACCCACGCAGGTATTCAAGGAAAAATCGTGCAATGTATTGGCGCAGTGGTGGACGTGGAGTTTCCTCGCGATCACATGCCCAGCATTTACGACGCGCTCAAACTCGAAGGCTCGGCCTTGACCTTGGAAGTGCAACAGCAATTGGGCGACGGTATTGTGCGCACCATTGCTTTGGGCAGCTCTGACGGTTTGCGCCGAGGCCTGATGGTCACCAACACCGGTGCAGCCATCACCGTGCCCGTGGGCAAAGCCACCTTGGGTCGCATCATGGACGTGCTGGGCACGCCCATCGACGAGCGCGGCCCGGTGGACCAAACCCAAACCGCTTCCATCCACCGCAAAGCGCCTGCTTACGACGAGCTCAGCCCGTCACAAGAATTGCTGGAAACCGGCATCAAGGTGATTGACTTGGTCTGCCCCTTCGCCAAAGGCGGTAAGGTGGGCTTGTTCGGTGGCGCCGGTGTGGGCAAAACCGTGAACATGATGGAACTCATCAACAACATCGCCAAAGCGCACAGCGGTTTGTCCGTGTTCGCCGGTGTGGGTGAGCGCACCCGTGAAGGCAACGACTTCTATCACGAGATGGCCGACTCCGGTGTGGTCAACCTGCAAAAGCTCGAGGACTCCAAGGTATCCATGGTTTACGGTCAGATGAACGAGCCTCCTGGCAACCGTTTGCGCGTGGCCTTGACCGGCTTGACCATTGCCGAATCCTTCCGTGACGAAGGCAAAGACGTGTTGTTCTTCGTGGACAACATCTACCGTTACACCTTGGCCGGTACCGAAGTGTCCGCCTTGTTGGGCCGCATGCCTTCTGCGGTGGGTTACCAACCCACCCTGGCCGAAGAAATGGGTCGCTTGCAAGAGCGCATCACCTCCACCAAAGTGGGTTCGATCACCTCCATCCAAGCCGTTTATGTGCCGGCCGACGACTTGACCGACCCCTCTCCTGCCACCACCTTTGCCCACTTGGACTCCACCGTCGTGTTGTCCCGTGACATCGCGTCGCTGGGCATCTACCCTGCGGTGGATCCTTTGGACTCCACCAGCCGTCAGCTTGACCCCTTGGTGGTGGGCAACGACCACTACGAAACCGCCCGTGCCGTGCAAGGTACTTTGCAGCGCTACAAGGAATTGCGCGACATCATCGCGATCTTGGGCATGGACGAATTGGCGCCTGAAGACAAATTGGCCGTGGCCCGCGCTCGCAAGATCCAGCGTTTCTTGAGCCAACCCTTCCACGTGGCCGAGGTGTTCACCGGCTCCCCTGGCAAGTACGTCACCTTGGCGGAGACCATCCGTGGTTTCAAAATGATCGTGGCGGGTGAATGCGACCACATGCCAGAACAAGCGTTCTACATGGTGGGCACCATCGACGAAGCCATTGAAAAAGCCAAAAAGGTTTGATGCGGGCGCCGTGCTCAGCATCTGACAAGGAAGCCTCATGAAAACCATGCAAGTTGATGTGGTCAGCGCCGAAGAGTTGATCTATTCGGGTGAGGCCACCTTTGTGGCTTTGCCTGGCGAGGTCGGCGAATTGGGCATCTACCCCCGCCACACGCCCCTGATCTCGCGCATCAAAGCCGGATCAGTGCGCATCCACAAACCCGATGGCGAACAAGAATTTGTGTTCGTGGCGGGCGGCATTTTGGAAGTCCAGCCCGATGCGGTCACGGTCTTGTCAGACACCGCCGTGCGCGGCAAAGACTTGGACGAAGAGCGTGCCAACGCCGCCAAAAAAGCCGCCGAAGAAAATCTGCGCAATGCCAAGTCCAAAGTCGACATGGCCGCTGCACAGTCTGAGCTATTGGTGTTTGCAGCCCAACTGGCCGCGTTGCGAAAGTACCGCGGCAAGAAGTGAGTTCCTCGGCAATGTCCAAGCCCCGCGACCCTGGCCCAGTGCCGGGGTTTTTTGTGGGCCTTGCAATCGGGGCACAATGGCCCCATGGCTAAAGACAAATTGCGTGCGGCCGCATTGGGCGGCAGCGCCGACGAAATCGAGCATGTTTTTTACGAGGCTTTGCAAAGCGGCGATATTGAGCGCTTGATGAACTGCTGGTCTGACGAAGATGACATCGTGTGTGTGCACCCCGGCGGGCCGCGTTTGATCGGTGCTGTGGCCATTCGCGCCACCTTTGAAAGCATGTTTGCCAACGGGACCATACAAGCCCAACCCAAGCGTTTGCGCAAGCTTGAATCGCTCACCAGTGCGGTGCACAGCCTGATCGAAACCATCCGCATCCTCACCCCAGAGGGTCCACGCGAGGCTTATGTGACCGCCACCAATGTGTATCACCGAACGGCACAAGGCTGGCGCATGGTGGTGCACCACGCCAGCCCTGGGCGCGAAGGCGAACCGGCTGAAATCGAGGATCCGCCACAGGTGCTCCATTGAATTGGGCCTACCAAGCGCCATGGTGGGCGCTCGGTGGTCATGTGCAAACCAGCGTCTCGGCCTTATGGTCTGACACCGGGCCTGACATGGACTGGCAACGCGAACGTTGGGACACACCGGACGGTGACTTCATCGATGTGGACATCTGGTCGGGCGAACCCGGCCAAGCATGTTGGGTGATGTTCCATGGATTGGAAGGCTCTTCGCGCAGCCACTACATCCGCAGTTGTGCCCAAATGGCCCGCCGAGCCGGGTGGCATGTGGTCGTGCCGCATTTTCGGGGCTGCGGCGGTGAAATCAATCGGTTGCCCAGGGCCTATCACTCCGGCGATCATGAAGAGATCGACTGGATATTGCGCCGCCTGAGGGTGAACTTTCCCAGGCTGTATGTGTCCGGCGTTTCACTTGGCGGCAACGCCTTGTTGCGCTGGGCCCAGGAAGCGGGGCGGCATGCCAGCAAAGTGGTTGGTGCACTGGCCGCCGTGTGTGCCCCCGTCGACTTGGCCGCCAGTGGCCATGCCATGGGCACGGGCTTGAACCGCTGGACTTACACACCCATGTTTTTGCGCAGCATGAAAAAACGCGCTGCGCTGATGTGGCAACGCTACCCTGGCTTGTTCGATTTGGCGCAAATGCAACAGTCGCGCACCTTGTATGCGTTTGACAACGTCTTCACAGCCCCATTGCACGGATTTCGCGATACCGAAGATTATTGGCATCGCGCCTCGGCCAAGCCCCGGCTGCGAGAGATTGTTTGCCCCAGCCTCATCATTCATGCACGTAACGACCCGTTTGTGCCGTCCCACAGTTGGCCACAGGCCGATCAAGTCAGTGCGTCGGTGGTGCTGTGCCACACACAGACCGGAGGGCATGTCGGTTTTTTAAAAGGCGCACCGCCAGGACATCTCCAGGCTTTGCCAGAATGCCTCATGCAATGGTGGAGGCTCAACCCCTGATGGACGAGATCGTCAAATTAGCCATGTCCAAGTGGCCCAACGTTCCCGCTTGTTTTGGATGGCTGGGTCTGGATGCGCGTGGGCATTGGTTCATGCGCGACGACCGCACCCAAGCCATGGGTGACTTCGCCCACTGCAAAGGATCACAACTCAAGCACGAAAAACTCATCGAGTTCATTGGCCGCAATTACATGGCCGATCCACAGGGCCGCTGGTATTTTCAAAATGGCCCCCAACAAGTGTTTGTGGAGTTGGAGGCCACCCCCTGGGTTTGGCGGGTGGACGCCGATGGCACGGTGCGCACCCACACCGGGTTGGCCGCTCAGGTGCAAAGTTGCTGGGTGGATGAGCAAGGCAAGGTCTATTTGAGTAGCGAATTGGGATTTGGGTTGCTGCAAAGCCATGATGTGGCCTGGGCTGCCCATTGCATTGAGGCAGGCATTTGGAAGCCTCAGGAATGCCTCAGCACGGATTTACCCCGGCAATTTGGCTATCAGCGCAGTCCACAAACCATGGCCCATACCGGAATGTAAGGGGGCGGTTGCAAACCAAAAGGCCCCGAAGAGCCTGGGTTCGGTGTTGCCCAGTGATTATTTAGCGGCTTCGGGTTTTTTGGGCTCGGCAAATTTCGCACCGGCCGCATTCGCCATGTACACCACTGCGCGCCCGATTTCCAAGTCTTCGAAGTCTCCGCCGCCTTGGGCACCCATTGCGCCCTTGCCCTTCAGGGCCGAATTGAGCAAACTCTCGTAACCCGTTTTGATGCGCGCACCCCAAGCGCCAGCATCGGCAAATTTGGGTGCACCCGCAGCACCCACCGAATGACAAGCCGTGCATTGGGCTTTGTAAACCTCTTCACCCGATTTCAACTCGCGGTTGGCATCGCGAATTTCGACGGTGCCAACTTTTTGCAAACGAGCGGCAACGGCTTGCCCCGAGTTGTCGGCACCCGCAGAAGGCTTATTTTGGGTGGTTACAAAGTACACCAAGCCAATGATGATGAACACGGGTGCAATGAAAGACAAACCAACCGTCATCAGCAATTGACTCGGGGTTTTGATGGGGCCAGTGTGATCTTCTGGGTGGTTGTCACTCATGTGGAAATGTCCTGTGATGAGACGCGCAATTACATCCAGAATTATACAGTTGGCCTGCATTGGCGATGACTGTCAGAACCAAGGTGACCACTCTATGGTGGGCGCTTTGCATGGTTTCATTCAGATTCGGACTGCACCCACCTACAATGCCTGATTTTCAAAATGCGGCTGTAGCTCAGTGGATAGAGTATTGGCCTCCGAAGCCAAGGGTCGTGGGTTCGATCCCCGCCAGCCGCACCACCTGAGGAATGCGCCTGCCCGATGAAGGGGTTTTGGGGCGCGCCTCATTGCCGATGCGCCTCCTCATCTGCTTGCTGTATTTGCAAGGCCAGGGGATACAACAAGTTGCGGGCCTGCCCGGTGATGTCAGCGGCCAAGCGCACGGCGGTTTTGACCGGTAAGTGAGCCAGCAGCAGGCCCAGCACTTTGCGCGCGTTGGCCAATTCATCGGTTTGCTGGGCCGCGTGGTGCAGCACCAGGGTGAATTCTCCGCGTTGGCGCTGCGGGCTGTGCGCCAGCCAAGCCCCCATCTGTTGGGCGGGCATGGTGGCCACTTCTTCAAACTGCTTGGTCAGTTCGCGTCCGACGGTAAGCGGGCGCTCACCCAAAGCAGATAAATCGGCGGCCAGCGAGAGCACACGGTGGGGCGACTCCAGCAACACCTGGGTGCGGTGTTCGAAAGCCAGGGCCTGCAAAGCAGCTTGCCTTTCGCTGCCTTTGGCGGGTAAAAAGCCCCAAAACACAAAGCCGGTATCTTGCGCATGGGTGCTGCCACAGGCGCTGAGCAAGGTGGTCAGGCTGCTGGCACCGGGAATGGGCAGCACCCGCAGGCCGTGTGCGGCCACCACACGCGCCAGGCGTGCGCCCGGGTCGCTGATGCCTGGCGTGCCTGCATCGCTCACACAGGCCACCCGTTGGCCTTGGCGCAGCAGTGCCAGTACTTTTTCACTGGCCTGGGCTTCATTGTGTTGGTGAACGGACAGCCATTGATCGGCGCGTTTGTCAATGCCATAGGCGCGCAACAAGCTTTGGCTGTGGCGGGTGTCTTCGCAGGCAATGCAGTCGGCCAGAGACAAGATGTGCAGTGCGCGCAAACCGATGTCGGCCAGGTTGCCAATTGGGGTGCCCACCATGTACAAAGTGGACATTGGGTGGTCTTGCATGGCTGCAGCCGCATGGGCTGCGTGCAAGGCCGGTTCAAAAGAGGCGTTCATGGGGTCTATCAATGGGAGAACTCAAAGCAAAAGCCGTCAACACCAAACAAAAGGGCGATGCGGCTGAAACGCTGGCTTTGGCGCATCTGAGAGCCCAAGGCATGCGACTGCTCGAGCGCAATTATCGGACCCCGGGGCGGGGCGGTGGTGAAATCGACTTGATCATGCGCGACTCCGATGGCACCTTGGTGTTTGTCGAAGTACGCCAGCGCAGCCGCATGGATCATGGTGGCGCGGCTGCCAGCATTGGCCTGGCCAAGCGACGGCGGATTGTGTGGGCGGCCCGCCACTATCTGATGCGCTGGCCCCAAACGCCGCCGTGTCGGTTTGACGTGGTGGTGGTGGAGCCTTCGGGCACGCAATGGATGGTGGCGGCATTTGACGCGGAGTAAACAAACAGTGGCCGCCAGAAGTTATGATTGCCACATGTTAGAGCAACGCATCGAACAACACTTTATCGATAGCGCCGACCTCAAATACCAGGCGGCCCAAACTCTGAGCAAACCCATCGCTGCGGCGGTCCAGGCCATTTTGGCCAGTGTGACCAATGGTGGCAAAGTCTTGGCCTGTGGCAATGGGGGCTCTGCGGGCGATGCCCAGCATTTCGCGGCGGAGTTCGTGGGGCGATTTGAACGCGAACGCCCCGAACTTGCCGCCATCTCTTTGGTCACTGACAGTTCCATTTTGACGGCCATTGCCAACGATTACCACTTCAATCAGGTGTTTGCCAAACAAGTGCGTGCCCTGGGTCAAGCTGGAGACGTGCTGTTGGCCATCTCCACCAGTGGCAATTCAAGCAATGTGATTGCCGCCATCGAGTCTGCGCATGAACGCGATATGACCGTCATCGCTTTGACTGGCAAGGGTGGCGGCAAGATGGGCACCATGTTGCGCGAAACCGATGTGCACATTTGCATCCCCCATGAGCGCACAGCCCGCATTCAAGAAGTTCATTTGCTGGCCATCCACTGTATTTGTGACGGCGTTGACTCTCAGTTACTAGGCGATCAGGAAAACCCATGACACAAATCGAACCATTCAAACTTCATCGCATCATTGCGGCAGGCTTGTTGACCTTGGGCTTGTCAGCCTGTGTCGCCCCATTGATGGTGGGGGGCTTTGTGGGGGGCACCATGGTGGCCTCGGATCGGCGCACATCCGGGGCACAGCTTGAAGACCAGGGCATTGAAATACGCGCCAGTGCGCGTATCCGTGAGCAAATTGGCACGGGTGTGCACATCAACGTGACCAGTTACAACCGCCAGGTGTTGCTCACCGGTGAGGTGTCCAAGGCGCAAGAAAAGCAACTGGCGGATCAAATTCTCGCGCGCGTTGAAAATGTCCGCAGCGTGGTCAACGAGTTGGCAGTTGCGCCCATTTCAAGCCTTTCAGACCGAGCCAATGACGCGCTCATATCGGGCAAAGTCAAGGCAACCATGGTGGACAGTCGTGATGTTTTTGCCAATGCCTATAAAGTGGTGACCGAGCGTGGCACGGTGTATTTGATGGGCCGTGTGACCCAGCGCGAAGCCAATCGCGCCGTGGAAATCGCGCGCGGCGTCAGTGGGGTGCAAAAAATCATCCGCGTCTTCGAAATCATCACTGAAGAAGAACTCAAGACCTTGCAACCCCCGCCCATGAACGACACACCCCCATCACAAGCCAGCAAACCCTGATGGAAAAAGGCCCTCAAAGGGCCTTTTTCTTGGCCGCAACTGAGCTCGCAACGTGGCTTTTTACTTCAGTCGCTTGATCAGGCTGGACGTGTCCCAGCGCGACCCACCCATGCCTTGCACATCGCCATAAAACTGGTCCACCAAAGCCGTGACCGGCACCCGGGCACCGTTGCGTTTGGCTTCATCCATCACCAGGCCCAGGTCTTTGCGCATCCAATCCACCGCAAAACCAAAATCAAACTTGTCGGCCACCATGGTCTTGCCACGGTTGTCCATCTGCCAACTTTGGGCAGCGCCCTTGCCAATCACATCGAGCACCAGGTTCACATCCAGCCCAGCGCGCTGACCGAAAGCAATGCCCTCGCTCAATCCTTGGACCAAACCGGCGATGCAAATTTGGTTCACCATCTTGGTCAGTTGGCCGGCGCCGCTGGCACCCATCCAGGTGAAAGCGCGCGAAAAGGCCATGGCCACGGGTTTGGCCCGTTCGAACGCTTTTTCATCGCCGCCGCACATGACGGTGAGCAAGCCGTTTTGCGCGCCGCCTTGTCCGCCTGAAACCGGTGCGTCGATGAATGCGACACCTTGCTGGTGGGCCTGTTGAAACAACTCACGCGCCACCATGGCAGAGGCCGTGGTGTGGTCGATCAGCACGGTGCCCGCGTTCATCCCGGCCAATGCGCCATCGGGGCCCAAAATTACCGAGCGCAAATCATCGTCATTGCCAACGCAGCAAAAAACCAGGTCAGCCCCTTGCGCTGCTTGCCGCGGTGTGGGTGCATGTTGGGGGTTTTGGGCGGCAAATTCTTGGCAAAAAGCTTGTGACTTCGCGGCATTGCGGTTGTAAACGGTCACCCGGTGTCCGGCCAATGCCAAATGCCCGGCCATGGGAAAACCCATCACGCCCAAGCCAACAAAGGCAACAGACATGGCGGGGGTGGATTCATAAGTTTTGGGGTTGAGGCTGCTCATGGTGAGATCGGTGAAGTGGTGGTCAAAACCAGATGATAGTGCCCGGCATGGGTGGTTGGGTTTGAAGGGCTCAAACCAAGCTGGGGCGGATCGACAGCGGGTGTTGGGCCTGTTGCGCTTGAATCAAGCCGGCGGCGACCAAACGGCGCAAATCTTGTTCCAAGCTGTACATGCCCCAGCGCGCACCGGTTTGCAAGGCGTGGGCAATTTGATTGATTTTGTGGTCGCGGATCATCTGACCTATGGCTGGTGTGGCGCGCAACACCTCAAAGGCCGCCACCCGTCCGGGGCCTGTGGCACGGGCACAAAGCATCTGAGAGGCAATGCCCAACAAACTCTCGCTCAATTGATTTTGGACCCAGGCTTTCTCATTCGGTTCAAACACGTCAATCAAGCGAGTGATGCTGCTGGCCGCACTGTTGGTGTGCAAGGTCGAAATCACCAAGTGGCCTGTTTCCGCTGCGGTCAAAGCCAAGCGAATGCTTTCGGTGTCGCGCAACTCACCCACCACCAATACGTCCGGGTCTTCGCGCAGGGCCGCGCGCAAGCCGCTGGCAAAACTGAGGGTGTCGCGCACTATCTCGCGTTGGGTGACCAGGCTTTTGCAACTGGTGTGCACAAACTCTATGGGGTCTTCCAAGCTGATCACATGCCGCGCTTGGTGCAAATTGATGTGGTTGACCATGGCGGCCAAAGTGCTGGACTTGCCCGAACCTGTGGGTCCGGTGATCAGCACCAAGCCGCGCGCTTGACCTGCCCAGTCGGACAAAGCCTCGGGGCATTGCAAGCCCTCTAAAGTGGGCACCGTTGTGGCAATGGGACGCAGCACCATACCCAGACCCTGGTGATGCCACATCAGGTTGAAGCGAAAACGCCCCAGCTCGGGCAAGGTAAAGGCGCCGTCATGGTCCAAAGGGGGGGCAAAATTGATCGGCCAAGGCGCGTCTGAAAGCGACTCCAGCCATGCCAAAAAACCCGCGTGATCCAGCACTTGAGGGCTCAAGGGTCGCATGTGCCCGTCAATGCGCACCATTGGTGCTTCACCCACCCGCAAGTGAATGTCTGACGCATGGCGCGCCATGGCGTCGCCAATCCATGCATGGATGTCCATGTCCCTCCTTTTTTTGATCGTTATAGTTTGATTATGGGCAGCTTGAATCAATCTTGGCAACAAGTGCAAGACCGCATACACGCGGCTTGCATGCACAGTGGTCGCCCCACAGACGGTGTGCATTTGTTGGCCGTTTCCAAAACATTTCCCGCACAGCCAGTGGCCGTTGTGGCGGCGATGGGCCAGCGTGACTTCGGCGAAAACTATGTGCAAGAGGGGGTCGACAAAATCGCAGCGCTGCGGCATCTGCCCGGCTTGGTGTGGCATTGCATCGGGCCTTTGCAAAGCAATAAAACCCGACTGGTCGCGGCGCATTTCGATTGGGTGCAAAGCGTGGACCGTTTGAAAATTGCCCAGCGCCTGAACGAGCAACGCCCCGCGCATTTGCCGCCATTGCAAGTTTGTTTGCAAGTCAATACCGATGGCGGCCCCACCAAAGCGGGTGTGGCGCCTGCGGATGCCTTGGCTTTGGCCCAAGCGGTGGCAGCCTTGCCCCGACTGACTTTGCGCGGTCTCATGACCATCCCCGATCCGGTGCAGGGGTTTGACGCACAGGTGGCGGTTCACATGCAAGCCAAGCGATTGTTCGATGGGTTGCAACAGTCCTTGGCATTGCCCCAGTTTGACACCTTGTCCATGGGCATGAGCGGCGACCTGGAAGCCGCGGTTCAAGCCGGCAGCACCATGGTGCGGGTGGGGACGGCGGTGTTTGGGGCGAGGTAACAGGCGGCATGGCGCAAGCTCAATGCGTCGCGCTGTCTCTTCCATCGGTAGCGAGAAAAATCGCGTTGCCATCACGCCGACCGACGGCAACGACCACCACCAGCACCTCTTGGTCGCGTACTTCATAAACCAGGCGATAACCCAAGGCTCGCAATTTGATTTTGTAACGGTCAGGGTGCCCACGCAATTGGGCTGAGGCCACCCGTGGCATCCCTAGGCGTTCGATCAGCCGGGCCTTGAACAGTTGACACGTTTGAGGGTCGAGCTTCTTCCATTCCCTGAGGGCTTGCGGCACGAAGGCCAATGAATAGGCCAGCTCAGAGCTCATCGGGCGTGACCTTGATCACGGGTTCAACGGCACGGGCATCGGCAATGGCGTTGAGTTCCATATCCTCCAAGCGGTCGATCAGCGCCTCGTAAGCACCCGCAGGCACGCAATAAAAAGCGGGCGCATTGCGGTTGAGGATGGCCACCGTTTGGCCCTGCTGCGGATACGGTGCCCATGGGGTTTTTCTTCAGCTCAGAGACGCTGGCCGTGACCATGGCATAAATCAAATGTGACATGAACAACCTCAAAAGACCTGTTTTAAGTGCTTTTTTTCGTGCTTTTAAACGGGCTCGTCAACCGCATGCGGACAACACTCGTCATCACGGGGCTTGAAAGGCGGTAGCAATGCCCGCATGCCCATGAGAATACTTTAAAGCATATTAATTATTTTAAATTGGTATATTGGTACTCTTTTTAAGGAGAAGCCATGTCCGCCTATGACAACGCCCAACGTTTTTTCCACGCCTGCGAAACCCCTTTGGGTTGGGCATGAACCGTGCATCAAGTAGATGCTTGGCACCAATCGCTGGGCGGCTCTGTGCTGTGCTGGTTGGCCACGGTTGACGCACAAGGCCAACCCCATGTTTCACCCAAAGAGGTATTCGCTGTCTTCGATGAGCAGCATCTGGTCATCGCGCACATTGCGTCGCCCACCAGCGTCAAAAACGTGTAAGGTGTGTTCTTGGTGACGGTGGAGCAGGCTCACCCCATCATTGCCCCGAGTTACCGTTTTTATCCAGACACCACCACGGAGCAATCGCAAATCGAGGCGGCGATGAAGACTTATGGTGTTGTGCGGAGAGCGTAGTTTGCTTCGTCTGTTTGCTTCGTCGCTACGCTCCTCGCAATGACTTAAAACCTCGGCAAATCGGGGTGGCTGATTTGCCCGCCCCGCACCAACATCTTGCCGTACTCGGCGCAACGTTGCAGGGTGGGGATCACCTTGCCGGGGTTGAGCAAACCTTGCGGGTCGAAGGCGCGTTTCACGCCCAACATTTGCTCGTTTTCGGCGGCTGAAAACTGCACGCACATGGAGTTGAGTTTTTCCACGCCCACGCCATGTTCACCAGTCACCGTGCCGCCCATGGCGACGCTGGTTTCCAAAATATCCGCGCCAAACAGCTCACAGCGGTGCAGTTGGTCGGGGTCGTTGGCATCAAACAAAATCAGCGGGTGCAGGTTGCCGTCGCCTGCGTGAAACACATTGGCGCAGCGCAGGCCGTATTTTTTTTCCATCTCGGCAATTGCCAACAAGATGTCGGCCAAGCGCTTGCGCGGGATGGTCGAGTCCATGCACATGTAGTCGGGGCTGATGCGCCCACTGGCTGGAAACGCGTTTTTGCGGCCGCTCCAAAACTTCAAGCGTTCGGCCTCGTCACGGCTGACCGCAATGGCCGTGGCACCACATCCTTGCAGCACCGCGCTCATGCGGCCAATTTCTTCGGCCACTTCCTCGGGCGTGCCGTCGCTTTCGCACAGCAATATCGCTTCGGCGTTCAGGTCGTATCCCGCGTGCACAAAGTCTTCTACCGCAGCGGTCATGGGCTTGTCCATCATCTCCAAACCAGCGGGGATGATGCCCGCGGCAATGACCGCGGCCACCGCGTCACCGGCTTTGCGCAGGTCGTCAAAACTCGCCATGATGCAGCGCGCCAGTTGGGGTTTGGGGGTGAGCTTGACCGTCACTTCCAAGGTGATGGCGAGCATGCCTTCCGAGCCCACCACCAAAGGCAACAGGTCCAGACCGGGGGTGTCCAAGGCGTCGCCACCAAACTCGATGGGCTCACCGTCCATGGTGAAGCCCTTGACCTTCAACACGTTGTGCAGGGTGAGGCCGTATTTCAAACAGTGCACACCACCCGAGTTTTCCGCCACATTGCCACCGATGGTGCAAGCGATTTGGCTGGACGGGTCTGGCGCGTAGTACAGCCCCAGCGGCGCAGCGGCTTCGCTGATGGCCAGGTTGCGCACGCCACTTTGCACCACCGCGGTTCGGCTGTGCAGGTCCATCTTCAAGATCTGGTTGAACTTGGCCAAGGACAAGGTGACGCCATGGGGATGGGGCATGGCACCCCCTGACAAACCGGTGCCGGCCCCCCGTGCCACCACGGGCACGCCCAGGCGATGGCAGGTTTGCAGCACGGCTTGCACTTGACTCTCGGTTTCGGGCAGCACCACGCACAGGGGGCGCTGGCGATAAGCGGTCAGGCCATCGCACTCGTAGGGGGTGGTGTTTTCGCTGGAGGACAAGACCGCATGGGCGGGCAGCACTTGGCGCAAAGCGGTTGTCACTTGATCTTTGTCCAAGGGATCGGCGGGGGTGGTTTGAAGGGCTTGGCGCATGGGTCAAAAAAAATCAGCGGTTGAGGATATCGAAAATGAAGTGCGCCAAGGACCGGGGTCTTGGGCTCATTTGAAAATCACGGTTTTGTGTCCGTCGATCAATACCCGGTGTTCGCTGTGCCACTTCACTGCACGCGCCAGCACCTGGCTTTCGGTGTCGCGCCCCAAGGCGCTGAGGTCATCCACGGTTTTGCTGTGATCCACCCTGGCCACATCTTGTTCAATGATGGGACCCTCGTCCAGATCTGCGGTCACATAGTGGGCGGTGGCCCCAATCAGCTTGACCCCACGCTGGTGTGCCTGGTGGTAGGGTTTTGCGCCTTTGAAGCTGGGCAAAAAACTGTGGTGGATATTGATGGCTTTGCCCGCCAGTTGGTCGCACATGGTGTCTGACAAGATTTGCATGTAACGGGCCAAGATCACCAATTGCGCGCCTTCGGCCGCCATGATTTCCAGTTGTCGGGCCTCGGCTTGGCTTTTGTTAGCGGGGTTGACCTCGATGTGGTGAAACGGCACGTTGTAACTTGCCGCCAGTTGGTAAAAATCGCGGTGGTTGCTGATGATGGCACGCACGTCCACATCGAGCAAACCGCATTTGCATCGAAACAGCAAATCGTTGAGACAGTGGCCCTCTTTGCTCACCATGATGACACAAGGCATGGCTTGTCCGTTGGGGTGCAAAGCCCAGCGCATTCCAAAGTCCGTTGCCCATTGCGTCAAGTCATGTTGCAGCACTTCTTCGCTGGCTTGGGTGCAAACAAAGCGCACCCGCATGAAAAACAAACCAGTGGCCATATCGCTGTACTGCGCGGCCTCTTCAATGTTGCCGCCACGGTCCAGTAAAAAACCAGAGACAGCGTGAACGATGCCTGGGCGATCCGGACACGACAAAGTGAGGATGTAAGAAGGAGTCATGCATTTATTTTCGCAGGACTGACCAAGCCCTTGGGAACCGCAGCACTTTTGTCCTTGCTGATTCAAATGCCCAGGGCTCAAGTGTCAAAAAACCGCATAAACCTATGAGCCCAAAGGTCCACTTTTTAGGGCGTTTAACGCCAACAGCAATCCAAAAGTAAAAACATTCACAGGGGCATATTTTTTGCTCATTCCAACCCAAAACGATGACGGGGAGGGTGATGTGAAACCGCTTTCAAAAGCTTGGAAAGTACCTGCTGCGGACACAACGTTGTGTCGATGGCCAGCCATGTTTTTCAGAGGTCTTTGGCAGGCATGTTTTCATGGGATGGTGGTGTGGGTTTGTCTTTCATCGGCACAAGCCATCACGTTGCAACGTGTGGGCAGCGATGTGTTTGTAACGGGTGTGATTGAGCGACACGATGATCGTATTTTGCGTGCAGCGTTTGACCTTGGAGAGGTCAAACGCTTGATCTTGGTGAACTCACCGGGCGGTGATTTGCCAACAGGCATGGCCATGGCCCGCTGGATACAGGGGCGGGCCTTGACCACCTTGGTGGTGGGCCAGTGTTTATCCGCCTGCTCTTTATTGTTCATGGCGGGTCAGAATCGCCAATACGCCACGGGCGAATCACCGCAGTTGACGGTGGTGGGCATACATGGCCCCAGCATGCCTTACACCGGTGCGTTGCTGCCAGAGCGCGCCATGGAGATGTGGGATTTTTACCAAGTGCGCATGGGTGATAAGTTTGATCCCCAGTTGATCCGTCTGGCTTTGTTCGAAATGCAAGATGCCACAGGTTTTGTGTTGATCCGTGAGATCGAACGCAATCGCCCAAAGGACCGCATCACCCTGCATTGCCCCACGGCGCGCACGCCGCGCTCGCATTGCGAAGAGTTCGCACAAAAAGATGCCTTTTCCTTGGGGGTTGTCACGGCCATTGCCACAGTGCCTTTGGAACTGCCCAGCGGATTGCAGCCCAAAATCGAATGACCAGGCCCGAGCCCTTGAAGGGGGCCGCTGGTCGGACAAAAGCGTTGAATCGCCTCTCAGTGAATGACCACTGGGTTTTGCGCCAACTCGGCGTATTGCGCCAAGGTGTCTTCCACCTCGTCCTGGGTGGGGGTTTTGATCTGCCACTGGGTGATGTGCTGTTGGAAAAGCTCGGCCCAATAGCCATCGAGGTAAACCTCTTTGCCGTTGCGTTTGTCCACTATTTCAAAACCCTGGCGCGAGAGTGTGGGTTGTGTGGCGTGGCTGGTTGCGTCAGCAGGCACATCAGCCGCCATGTGCACAACGGCGAAAGACTCAGAGTCGTAGAGCGTGTTCATGGAGCTGCCAGTGGTGTTGTTGGAGGGCATATTAACCTGATATCGGCACGCTTGTGCCCATTTCAAGACCGATCTGGCAACGAAGAATAAAAATCAGCGTGGGGAAGGGGCAGACTGGGTGCTTGGATTCCAGTGCGCGTCCAACACCGGAGCCCGTTCGCCCAGGCCCACCGTTGCAACAAAAATACCAAATACAAAAGAAATCAGGTAACCCATGGCCTCATTCCTGCTTCAGAACCCCGCTTTCGCAGCGGCAACGCCCCTCCTTGGAAGGGGGGAGACTCGACGCCACCCACAAGTGGACAAGACAGTGATCGACCGCAGTGGGTCAAACTTGAGCCCTGAATTGGATCGCTCAAGGCTTGGCGTTGGGCAACTCTTTGCTGCGCAGCAACAGGTCGACCTGGTCACCGCTGGTTTGTGTGATGCGAATGCGCACTGGCAGATGATCCATGCTGGGGGCCATCCACAACTCCACCCGCTGGTCGTATGGCTTTTGTTCTTGTCGCACCAGCCGAATGGCATCCAAGTTACCAATAGGCATTTTCAGTGGCTCAATACCTGACAGCTGAAAGGACCACACCTCGGTGTCACGCGTGCCGGTGGTGTTGAAACTCATCACAGCGCCTGGGCCCCAGCGTTGTGGTTCAGCGGCCAATAAGCCAGATATCTGGATGAACACACTCAAGCGGTCTTGTGTGCCAGCCAACAGCTCGGCATCGGGTGTGTTGGCGCTGTAAGTGATCAAACCTTTGTCGCGTTGAAAATGTGCGGCTTGTTCACTGCGCACTTTGTCGCCAAAACGCCTGGGCAACAGCCCCTCGGCGGTCAATTGGCCCTGGCTGGTTTGCACCCTGGAGCCGAGCAAAAAGTGTGAAACCTCTAGCCGGGCATCGTATTGGCCCGCATCCGGTTGCCACAAGAGTTCCGCCTTGGCCGAGTAGCCAAAACCTTTGGCAATTCCTTGAAGGTCGTAGCGCAATCGCGCGCCAGAGGGCGCACGGTAGCTGCCCAGGGTGTTGGCTGCTGATGTGGCCGTGGCAGACCCACCACCAAATGCTTGGGGTGACTGGGCCAGCAACACATCAGAGGCGTCGTGTGTGGCCGCGATGGGTTGCGGTAAAGCTTCTGACGGATCCAACTTGGCCTTGGCGGGCTGACTGGTCTCGGTGGTTGGCGGGCTGGGCAAGGCGCTTGGCTGGGCGGCAAGGTTGTCCGCCTGTGTGAAAGAGCGCTCACCCAAACCGTGTGTGGAGTTTTGTAAAACCGGCGGCGCCATGCTTTTGGGGGATTGGGGCGTGTGCACAGACAGATTGACAGCGCCCACAGGGACGGCCATTTGCGGTGTGGCGGCGGCACTGGCATGCCAGTGGGGCCACTGCAACAGCACGAGCAGGTGCAGCCCCGCGCTGGTCAACCACACCCAAAAGCTGGGCCCCTTCAAGGTGTGTAATGCAGCAGCGATGGACCTTGACCTCATGCTTTCGATGCCCGTCCTGTAAAATTTTTTAAAACCTTTCATCTCCGGCACCCAGTGCCTGGCATCAGACCTCTTCCCCAAGACAAAAGCACCATGAAACTGGCCACCTACAAAGACGGATCGCGCGATGGACAACTGGTGGTGGTTTCGCGCGACTTGACAACGGCGCATTATGCAACTGGCATTGCCGACCGTATGCAGCAAGTCTTGGACGACTGGAATTTCATGCTGCCTCAATTGCAAGACCTCTCGCACGACTTGCACCATGGCAAAGCGCGCCATGCATTTGCGTTTGACCCCCGCATGTGCATGGCCCCTTTGCCGCGCGCCCACCAATGGGCCGACGGTTCGGCCTATATGAATCATGTGGAACTGGTGCGTGCGTCACGGCAAAGCCAGGTGCCCGACAACTACTACACCGAGCCCTTGATGTACCAAGGCGGCAGTGACGACTTCATGGGTCCCTGTGACGATATTGTTTGTCCCAGCGAAGCCTATGGCATTGATTTTGAGGCCGAGCTGGCCGTCATCACCGGCGACGTGCCCATGCAAGCCAAACCCGAACAAGCCTTGGAGGGCGTGCGCTTGCTGATGCTGGTCAATGATGTGTCATTGCGTCATCTCGTTGCCGACGAACTGGCCAAGGGTTTTGGATTTTTCCAAAGCAAACCCGCCACCGCATTCAGCCCGGTGGCGGTGACCTTGGACGAGCTGGGCGATGCCTGGTCGGGTGGTCGGGTGCACCTGAGCATGCTAGTGAGTTGGAATGGGCGCCAAGTCGGCAGGTGCGATGCCGGACCAGAAATGACGTTTCACTTTGGCCAGTTGATGGCCCACATGTGCAAAACCCGCAACGTGCGCGCTGGCAGCATTGTCGGCAGCGGCACGGTCAGCAACAAAGCCGTTGAGCGCGATGGCCAAAAAGACTGGCCCAAAGGCTTTAGCTGCATTGCCGAAAAACGCGCCATGGAAACCATTTTGGACGGCCAGCCCCACACCGACTTCATGAAATTTGGCGATACCGTGCGCATCGAAATGAAGGGCAAAGACGGCCAAAGCGTTTTTGGTGCCATCGACCAAAAGGTCGCCCCGCTTAACGCGGCTTAAAGCTGGCCAAGGTCTTGCGCCATGGCCTGTATACAGACCACTTCAATCCATTCACAGGGCCCCATGAAACCCACCGATTACAGCGCCTATGCCACCTTCCACATCAGCCGCCGAGGGCCTGCCAACAGCGTTTTGGACCTTCAAATGAAGGCGGGGGCCAACGGCAAGCTGCCCACAGCAGGTCATGCCGCGCATGAGGAGTTATCCGAAATTTGGCGCGATGTGGGCAAAGATGACAGCGTGCGTTGTGTGGTGCTGCGCGGTGAAGGCATGGGCTTTTCCGGGGGCGGGGACTTGGCCTTGGTGCAAGACATGGCGCAAAACTTTGATGTCCGCTCGCGCGTATGGCGCGAAGCACGCGACCTGGTCTACAACATCATCAATTGTGACAAACCAATTGTCAGCGCCATGCATGGACCGGCGGTGGGTGCGGGCTTGGTCGCAGGCTTGTTGGCCGATATCTCCATCGCGGCCAAAAGCGCCAAGATCGTCGACGGCCACACCCGCTTGGGCGTGGCTGCTGGCGACCACGCGGCCATTGTTTGGCCCTTGCTGTGTGGGATGGCCAAATCCAAATACCACTTGATGCTGTGCGAACCCCTCAATGGTGAAGAGGCCGAGCGCATTGGCCTGGTGTCTTTGTGCGTGGAAGACAAAGACCTGTTGGACAAAGCCTATGAAGTCGCCGACAAATTGGCCAATGGCAGCCAAAGTGCGATCCGATGGACCAAATATGCCCTCAACAACTGGCTGCGCCAAGCCGGGCCCACCTTTGACACCTCGCTGGCGTTGGAGTTCATGGGCTTTGCGGGCCCCGACGTGCACGAAGGCGTGGCCTCATTGCGCCAGCGGCGCGCGCCCAATTTTGGGTAACGATTGGCTGCATCGGTCTTTTGATTAGAATTCCGGCCACGATGAACACATGGGTCCAACGTCTCAAGCTGTGGAACTGGATCGCCAGTGCCGCGCTGCTGTTTGCGGCCATCGCCCCGGCTTTGTCGCAAGCGGTGGTCTCGCCCAACCCGTCGTTGGGCGACATGGCCATGGTTTGTACCAGCACCGGCATGCAGTCGGTGGCCAGCTTGGATGCGGGCAGCGAGGCCCCTGCCAATGCCTCCAACCCCACATGCGCTTTTTGTCTGTTGCATGCGCAACTGGCCTGCGGCCTGCCCACCCCAGAGCTACCGGCATGGGCAGCTCTGACGTCTGTCCCCCCCGACCTTTTTCAGGTCAGCCACCCCCTGCCATCCGCGCCTTGGTCGCCCGGACTGGCCCGCGCCCCGCCCACCCTGCTTTGACCCTGTGAGCTGACAAAGTGCCGTTCCTGGCACTTTGCCTGCGTGAGGCATGGCTGCTTGGCCCTGTCCACGCCCTGTTGTCAATGCATCGAGGTGGAACATGATTTTTTCGAGACTGTTTTTCAGGGCCTCAAGCGCCTGGCGAACCGTGCGCTGGGGTTTGATGGCCTGTGTTTTGGGCGCCTGTGCGGGGGCCCAGGCCCATGGCTATGACGCCGGGGAAGTGCGCATCGACCACCCCTATGCCACGCCCAGCCCGCCGGGCGAACTCAGCGCCCAGGTGTATTTCCATGCCCTGAAAAACCGGGGCCATCTCCCCGACAAACTGTTGTCGGCTCGCACCCCCGTGACCACGGGCATCGCGTGGCAGCACCTCGACAACACCCCAGGCGCGGTGCGCAAAACCACCGTCGCTGCGATCGACATACCGGCCCACGCCGATGTGCCCATGCGCCACAACAGCCCGCAAGGGCACACCTTGACCCTCAGCGGTTTGTCACGCCCCTTGGCCGTGGGTGACCGCTTCTCGCTGTGGCTGCGCTTTGAGCAGGCCGGTGAAGTCGAGGTCAAAGTCGTGGTGCAACAACCCAAAGACACGCCTGCGGCGAAAACTGCCCACGCGCATTGATGCGCATGGAGCGGCCAGTCCGTAGATGGATCAAACAATAAGTTGACATCAAAATGAAAAAACCCTTTCAGGCCCTGGCATGCATGCTGGTGGCCACAATCAACCTGGCCACCGCCCAAGAGCTGTTGGCCCCGGTCAAAGTCACGGCCGAGCGAACCACGGCAGAAAAGTACCAAATGCCCAACACCGTGGAGAGCACGAGCCGCGAAAAAATCGCCGAGACCGTCAACATCATCGACACGCCCGATGCATTGAAATACATGCCCAGCTTGATGGTCAGAAAGCGCGACTCGGCAGACTTTGGCGGCGCCACCTTGGCCACCCGCATCTGGGGGGTGTCTTACAGCGCCAAAAGCATCATCTTGGTCGATGGCATGCCCATCTCCACGCAGTTGTACAACGACAACAACTTCGGGCCGCCCAAATGGTTTGTGGTCTCGCCAGAGGAAATCGATCGCATTGATGTGATGTACGGGCCTTATTCAGCGGCTTATGCGGGCAACTCGATGGGGGCGATCGTGGACATCAGCACCAAGCGGCCCACCAAAGCCTTTGAAGCCAGCGCCAGTTTGACGGAAGCGTTTCAAACTTATCAAAAATTTGGCACCAACGAAACCTACCAAACCCAGCAACTGGCCGGCTTGATCGGTGGGCGCAACCAAGCCATGTCCTGGCGCTTGATGCTCAACCACCAAGACGCCAACACCCAGCCCCGTTCATTCGGGACCACCACCACGGCGGGCCTGAGCCCCTACCAGTTCATCAACAAAACGGCCACCGGAGCCACCACCTATTACAGCGGGGCCAATGGCATCTTGCATGGGGTCAGCGACAACCTGAACCTGAAATTGGCGTTTGATTTGAACAGCACCACCCAGCTGACTTTGTCGTCTGGTGTTTTCATGGCCAACACCGATGCCAAAGCCCAAAGCTATATGGGCAATGGCAGCTTTTGCACCACCACCAATTGCACGGGAACCGGTGGCACCACACTGGCCAGCGGTGTTTACGGCCTGGGCCAAGAACATTACGTGCATGGCATGGGATTGAAGTCCAACACCCAAGGCACCTGGGACTATGAATTGGGTTTGTCCAATGTTTACTACCACAAAGACTTGCAAAGAACCGCCGGTTATTTGAACAGCGATGGCAGCCCGGTGAATGACGTCGCTGCCAAACCGGGTACGGTGCGTGACATGTCGGGCTCGGGTTGGACCAACCTCGACGCCAAGGCCATTTATCGCCCTGATGGCGTGGGCGGCAAGAACGAAATCAGTTTTGGCTACCACCAAGATTTCAACAAACTCAGCAACTCCACCCAAGACGTGGTGCAGTGGCAGTCCAGTAATGCAGGCGCCATGAATGTGGTGGCCAACGGCAACACCGAAACCAAAGCCCTGTGGCTGCAAAACGCTTGGCGCGCCAACGAAAACCTGCAACTCATTTTTGGTGGTCGCTATGAAAGCTGGGAAACACGCGGCGGCATGGTCTACAACAAATCAGCGTCGACCAGCACCAACGCCAGTGCGTTGAGCCAACCGTCGGTATCCGACAACCACTTTTCACCCAAATTTTCGGCTTTGATGGGCCTGCAAGACGGCTCGACCTTGAGCCTGTCTGTGGGCAACGCCTACCGCTTCCCCACCGTGGGCGAGCTCTACAACATCGCCAGTTGCACATCCTCCACGGGTTGTACCACCACCAAATATGTGTCGCCATCGCCCAGCCTGATCAAACCAGAAAACGTCAACTCTGCCGAACTGGCTTTGGCCACCCAAGGCGCCAATGCCAACCACCGGGCTTCTTTGTTTGTCGAGCACGTGAAAGACGCATTGATCAGCCAATATGGCGCTTTGGATGCCACCAAGCCCACCGAGTTGTATCAGTACTGGAAAAACGTGGCCGAAGTCAAATCGTTTGGCATTGAACTGAGCAGCAACGTGCGCAAGTTTTTATTCGATCAGTTTGACCTGTTCTCATCATTGACCTGGGTGGAGTCGGTCATCACCGCCAACGAGGGCACCACCAGCGGTGGCGCAACGGTGGTGGGCAACCGAACCCCCGGTGTGTCCCCGCTGCGGGTGAAATTTGTGGGCACTTATCGGCCCAGCGACAAAACATCGATCTCTTTGGGTGGCAATTACCAGCAGCAGTTTTTTTCGTCGATTGACAACAACGATGTCAACCCCAATACCTATCAGGGCTTCTCAGGCTTTTTTGTGATGGACCTCAAGGTGCGCCACAAGCTGGATAAAAACTGGGTGGCTTCTGCAGGCATCGACAACATTGGCAATCAAGATTACTTCTTGTTTCACCCCTTTCCACAACGCACCTTTGTGGCCAATTTGAAGTACTTGCACTGATGAGCGCCGACGTATTGACCCCCCATCAAGACCAGGCTCGCTTGCGCGCTCAGCGCCGCAGCCTGATGTGGCGCATCCATTTTTGGGCCGCCTTGATCGCCAGCCCCTTTGCCTTGGTGGCGGCCCTTACAGGTACCTTGTATGTGTTCACCCCGCAGATCGAGTCCGCGCTGTATGCCCACTTGGACCGGGTGGAGGTGCTTGAAAAAGCCCGCCCCTTCGACGAGTTGGTGGACGCCGCGCGCAGCGCTGCGCCGGATGGATGGACGCTGCATTCGGTGGTGCCCCCGCAATGGGCAAATGAGAGTGCGCGCTTTGCCTGGGTGGCACCACGCGAACACGCGGCCAAACCCCAGCGACTGTCTGCGGCCTCGGGTCACAGCGGTCATGGTGAGCATGGCGCTGCCGAGCATGTGGCCAAGCCCGACAAGCCAGCTTTTTTGCGCCCCAGTTTTGGCCTACCCCACAAAGCCATGGTGGTGTATGTCAACCCTTATAACGCCCAGGTGTTGGGCAGCTTGGAGCAGTCGCAGCGTTTCAGTGTGTGGGCGCGCAAGCTCCATTCCAGTTGGTTGCAAGGCGATGGATGGCGCTGGCTGATCGAGCTGGCGGCCAGTTGGGTGATGGTGATGCTGGTCACCGGTGCCTATTTGTGGTGGCCTCAAACCAGTGCCGCACCTGGACGTGGCACAGGTCGCGCCGCGTGGCGACGTTGGCATGCCTGGACTGGCGTGGGTTTGAGTGTGGTCACTGCTGCCATTTTGGCCACGGGCTTGACCTGGAGCAAAAACGCCGGCGAGCGGGTGCGATGGGCGCGTGACGCGGCAGGGCAAGCGGCTCCGCGCATACCCGCCCACTTTCAGTCCAAAGCTTTAGAGGGGAGCGCCCCTATGAATTGGGAGCAGGCGGTGGAAGCGATTCGCCAACATGCGCCAGATGTTTCCATGCAAATCATGCCGCCCCAAGGGGCCACTGGCGTGTGGCGTGCCAACCAAATCGATCGCGGCCAACCGATGGACCGCTTCGACCTGTTGGTCGACGCCTACAGTGGTGAGCGTTTGTATTTCAGTGGCTGGGATCAGCAAACCTTTTTTGGAAAAGCCACAGGGGTGGGCATTCCGTTTCACCGGGCCGAGTTGGGTTACTGGAACCAGGCCGTGTTGCTCATCTTTGGTCTGGGCCTGATTTTTTCCATGGTTTCTGGCTGGGTGATGTACTTCAAGCGCCGCTCCCTTGGGTCATCGGGAATGCCTGCTTTGCTGCCAGGGGCCTGGCGCAGTCCATCGTGGGCCATGTGGCTCGGTGCAGGCGTGATGCTGTGGGCCATGCCTTTGTTGACCATGACAGCGCCCATGGTCGCTTTGGTTGAGATTTTCAAGTCTTGGCGTTCTAAGGCCTTGGTCAAAGAGAGATGACCCCATGAAGACAGTGCGTTAAATTCAACCTTTCTCTTCCCTTGGCCAATAGAGTTATCCAAATGCTCTGCACAAGCCCGATCCGTAAGACAAGTCCATTGGTTAAATGTGCAATCAATCTTGGTGTTTCTGCGGGCGCAGGTGTCTCACTCACCCTTTCTATCTGTCATGTTGGATTGGCCCATGAGTTGGCCCCCATAGAGGTCATCGGTCATTACGACAATTCCATTGGCACAAGCGATGCGGCGACCCAGGGTGTTGTGGGCGCTGAATTGTTGAAGAATCGGCCCCTTTTGCGTCCAGCCGAGGTGCTGGAATACATTCCCGGCATGGTCGTGACCCAGCACTCTGGGGACGGTAAAGCCAATCAATATTTTTTGCGTGGTGTGAATTTAGACCACGGGACAGACTTTTCCACAACGCTCAACGGTGTTCCCATCAACATGCCCACCCACGCTCACGGGCATGGATACAGTGATTTAAACCTTCTGATTCCTGAACTGGTCAGTCGCATGGTCTACCGCAAAGGTCCTTATTTTGCGTCTGAAGGGGATTTTTCTTCGGCAGGCTCGGCCAGCATTGCTTATCGAACCAGCCTTGATAAGCCTTTTGCTTCTTTCACTGTGGGCGAACGGGGGTATTTGCGTGCAGTTGCTGGTGAGTCTCGCCATGTGGGCGAAGGTCTTACGCTTCTCAGCGCATTAGAACGACTGAACAACAATGGTCCCTGGACAGTTCCAGAAGGCATGCGCAAAATCAATGCGCAATTCATTCTCAGTTTTGGGAGTCCCAGGGAGGGATGGACGACCAGCCTTTCCGCATATTCAGCCAGTTGGAACTCCACGGATCAAATACCGCAACGATTGATTGACTCGGGCACCTTCATGGGTCGCCCATTTGGGCTGTACGACTCATTGGATTCAACGGATGGTGCCAACACGAGCAGATACAGCTTGTCAGGGACTTGGCATTCGAGCGCCGAAAATGAGTGGACCAAGATCGAGTGGTACGCCATTCAATATGATCTGAACCTCTTTTCCAATTTCACTTACAGCCTGGATCGGGCCAGCGATCAATTCGCTCAAACGGACAGCAGAACTGTCTGGGGTGGCAAAGCCTATAAAACTTGGGTCCATGATGGGGGCCCCGAGCGAACGGTTCAAAACACGTTGGGTATTCAACTCCGGCAAGACAGCATTCGTGTGGGTTTGTTCGATGCCTATGCGGGGCAAATTTTGACCTCAGGCACGGTTCGAGATGACTCTGTCAAGCAAACTCTGGTGGGGGTGTATGGATCGAGTGAAATAGGCTGGACGGGTTGGTTGCGTACCGTCGTGGGCGTGCGCGCCGATCAATTCAATGCCAATGTCACAAGCCACACTTTGTCTGAAAACTCTGGCACATCGAGTGACTTCAAGGTCTCGCCGAAATTTTCATTGATCTTGGGGCCGTGGCAAAAAACAGAGTTTTTCTTTAACGCAGGCAGAGGTTTTCATAGCAATGACGCACGAGGAACAACGGCTAAGACAGACCCTAAATCAGGGCAGCCTATTGAAACCGTGCCTGGATTGGTGAGCTCATTGGGACAGGAAATGGGTGTCAAGTCTCAAATCATCCCTGATCTACAGACGACGCTGGCTTATTGGCGTTTGAATTTTGATTCGGAGTTGGTGTACGTGGGCGACGCAGGCTCGACCCAACCTGGCCGACCCAGCCAAAGAACAGGCGTGGAATGGAGCAATCATTGGACACCGAACAGCAAATTCCTCATGGATGTCAACCTTGCTTAGACCACGCCCAGGTACTCAGATGCCGATCCAGCTGGTAACTACATCCCTAATGCAGTGGAAGAAGTGGCCAATATCGCACTCACCATGAGAAATATGGGACCGTGGTCGGCCTCCTTGGGTATCAGGTACATAGGTGCATCCCCCTTGATAGAAGATGCGTCTTTCAAATCCAAGTCCAGTCTCACATCCAATCTCAGGATCATCAGAAAAATGTCAGACCACATGGATGTCACAGTGGATGTGCTGAACCTGACAGACCGAAAAAACAATGACATCAGCTACTACTATTCATCGCGATTACCAGGGGAGCCTGTCGCGGGTGTATCAGATGTTCATGTCCATCCCGCTGAGCCGCGTACCTGGCGACTGACAGCCAGGGTTAGATTTTGATGGTTGCAGGCGATCATTTGCAATGACTTCTTCTGCGAATCCACTGATGATGTAATGCGAGTTGTGCACCACCCCACCTGGAACTCTTCGCAGCGCACCGCCGTTTTGATCGGTGGTGTGGTGCTGTTGCATGTGCTTGCTTTGTGGGCGTTGCACACGGGGTTGCTCCAGCGCGCCACCGAGTGGGTGATCCCCATGGCCGTCGTGAGCGAAATGCCGCCGCCACCGCCATCGCCTCCGATCAAGCCCCCCCCGCCGCCACCAGCCACCCCGGTGCGCCCCAGCCTGGCACCCACCCCTTTGGCTTTGGCCCCGCTGCCCACACCCCAGCCCACCGCTGCACCCATCGCCCCGCCCACCCTGGCGGCCACAGCGCCGGTGAATGCGCCCGTTTTGGCCACCCCCTCCGTGGCCCCTGCGCCCAGTGTGGTCGCGGTGCCTGCGCCGAGCCCCCCCGCCAAAGTGGACATGCCCACCACCATGGCAGACTACCGAGTTCAATCTTTGCCAATCTACTCGTTGATGAGCAAACGCATGGGCGAGCAAGGGCGGGTGGTGGTTAGGGTATTGATCAGCGTGGACGGGGTGCCGCAACAAGCAGAGGTTCACCAATCAAGTGGATTCGGTCGGTTAGATCGATCGGCTGTGGAAGCTGCAATGCGTTCGCGCTACGTCCCCCTAAAACGAGGTGGAATTCCAGAAGCCACATGGGTTTTGGCACCTATTGAATTCAAATTAGAAAACGAGTGACACATGAACAATGAATTTGGTTTGGTCAATTTATGGACCCAAGGCGACATGGTGACCCGCTTGGTGGCCTTGCTGCTGCTGGTCATGTCGATGTCGTCATGGGTGGTGATTTTTCTCAAGGCCAGCCATTTGTGGCGGCACCAGCGCCAATCCCAGCGGGTGGATGCGTTTTGGCATTGCGACAGTGTGGCGGCAGGCGAGCAAGCCCTGGGCGAGCGCGAAGACAACCCGTTTCGCCAACTGGCTCAGCAAGCCCGCGAGGCGCTCGACCATGTGCAACACAGCGCTGGCCGCCCGGCATTGGCGCAACAACTCGATGTGAGCGACTGGGTTACCCGCTGCTTGCAGCGGGCCATTGACGAAGCCACCGCGCATTTGCAATCAGGCTTGGCGGTGCTGGCTTCGGTCGGCTCCACCGCGCCGTTTGTGGGTTTGTTTGGCACGGTGTGGGGCATTTATCACGCCCTGGTGCAAATTGGTGCGGCGGGTCAGGCCAGCATCGACCAGGTGGCGGGCCCGATTGGCGAGGCGCTGATCATGACGGCTTTGGGCCTGGCCGTGGCCATCCCTGCGGTGCTGGGTTACAACGCGTTGGTGCGGGGCAACAAACAAGTCATTGGCCGGCTCAACCGGTTTGCCCACGATTTGCATGCGCTGCAAATCACCGGCGCCCGCGTCCACGGCCAAGGCCGTGCCCACACACCCTGAGCCGGAGCGCAAACATGGCCTTTGGCACCCAAGACAACACCGACGAGGTGATGAACGAAATCAACATGACACCCTTGGTGGATGTGATGTTGGTGTTGCTCATCATCTTCATCATCACCGTGCCAGTGATGAAGCACACGGTCAATGTGCAATTGCCACGCGCCACCAACCAAGCGCAGGACACACCACCGCAGACCATTCGGCTCAGCGTAGATGCGCAAGGCCGCTACTGGTGGAACGAAACAGCCATCGACGATGCAGCGCTGGTGACCTTGCTGCAAACCGAGGCCGCCAAACAACCCCAGCCCAAGCTGCACATCCGTGGCGACCGCGATGTGCGCTACGAGCGCGTGGCCCAAGCCATGGCCGCTGCGCAACGCGCAGGCATTCAAGGCATTGGTTTTATCACCGAGCGCCAACCATGAGGTTGGCAACCCGCTATTTTTGTCAACAAAGGAAGTGAAATGAAAAACCGTTTACATCTTGTCGTTTTGTCGGCTGCCTGTTGGGCGCTTCCGGTTTGGTCCCAGGTCAAGGTGGAAGAGCCCTGGGCGCGGGCCACTGTGACGGGTCAAAAATCCAGTGGCGCATTCATGAAACTCACTGCCGCGCAAGCAACCCAATTGGTTGGGGTGAGCAGCCCGGTGGCTGGCGTGGCCGAGGTGCACGAGATGAAAATGGAAAACAATGTGATGAAGATGTCGGCCTTGCCCGCCATAGATTTGCCAGCCGGTAAGACCGTGGCCTTGCAACCTGGCGGCTACCACGTCATGCTGATGGACCTCAAAGGCCCGCTGGCCAAAGACAGCATTGTGAGCCTCACCCTTCAATTCAAAGACAGCAAAGGGGTGTTGTCGCAACAAGAAATCAAACTGCCCGTCAAAGAAATGACCCATGGCATGGGCAAAGACGGCGCGGCCCACAAGCACTGAGCGTTAAAGGCCAAAGGGTTTAAGCTTGGGGGATGGAGTGGTCCATGGGGACTGCCCAACTGCAAGGATGCGTCGCATGAGCCAAACCCCTGGTTTTGATTTCAGCCAATTTGTGCCCGGCTTTGATTTTTTGAAAAACCTGCAAACCCAAAGTGCCGCAGCGGGCTTGGGGACCAGCCCCTGGGTCGTGCCCACCTTGGATCCGAAAGAGTTGGACAAACGCATCCAGGAACTCAAGGCGGTTCAGTTTTGGTTGAACCAAAACACCCAAGCCATTGCGGCCACCATCCAAGCGCTGGAGGTGCAGCGCATGACGCTCAACACCTTGCAAGGCATGAACCTGAGCATGGGTGACTTGGCCCAGTCGCTCAAGATCAAGCCTGACGCTTGGCCCAACGCTGCAGCGGCATTCACCGCCAAATCGGGCACCGCTTCGCCCTCAGCGCCAAAGCCTGCGACCAAAGCCAAAAGGACTGCAAAAGCCGCTGGTGCTTCCGCTGCACCAGGGGTTGACCCCATGCTTTGGTGGGGGGCGCTGACCCAACAGTTTCAAGACATTGCGCAAAAAACCATGTCTGACATGCAGCAACAGGCCAAAGCAGCAGGCATGGACGGGGCTGGTTTGGTCCACCCATCCCCAGCGGCTGCCAACGCCGCCCCTGCCCACCAAACGGCAACCCGCAAACGCCGGGTCAGCCCACGCGCATGAAGTTGTTTCCCTGCGCCCATGCCACGCACCCGCAGTGGCCCATGGCCGCCGGTTTGGTGCTGGCGCAACTCAAAGCGCAGCTGAGTTTGCCCACCCACGCCGCGCAACCGACCCTGGGCTTGCTCTACATCACCGATCACTATGCCAATGACGCGCAAGACATCTTGGATTGGTTGGGGGCCGAATTGCCCACGGTCACCGACTGGGCCGGTACGGTTGGCGTGGGCATTGCAGCCAACAACGTCGAATACTTTGATGAACCTGCTTTGACGGTGATGCTGTGCGAGTTGCCCCACAACCAATACCGGGTTTTCAGTGGTGTGGCCCCGCTGGGCCAGAACCTGGGCTTTGAAACCCATACTGCATTGGTCCATGCCGACGGACAAACACCCGACCTGGCGGGTTTGATTGAAGAAATGGCCCAACGCACCGCCAGTGGCTATGTGTTTGGTGGCTTGGCCAGCAGCCGCCAGGTTGCGTTGCAATTTGCCGTCAGCTCGGCGGGGCATGTGCGCGGCCATGGCGCAGCGTCAGGCGTTTACAGCGGTGGGCTCAGTGGGGTGGCTTTCGGCCCGCAGGTGACTTTATTGTCTCGGGTCACCCAAGGCTGTGTGCCTGTGTCGGCCCAGCACGCCATCACCGATTGCGAAGGTCATTTGGTATTGGCCTTGGATGGTGAGCCAGCCCTTGACGTGTTGATGCGCGACCTGGAAATCTCGCTGGACAACCCTCAGCCCGCCTTGTTGAAAGTCAGATCCACCTTGGTCGGTTTGTCGGCATCGAGCGACCAAGCGCTGCGCCGCAAGGGAGAGTTTGGTGAAGATGTTTGGGTGCGCCACATTGTGGGCCTGGACCCGGTGCGCCGTGCCGTGGCTGTGGCGGAATGGGTATCACCCGGCATGGGCTTGAGTTTTTGCCAACGCCATGTGAACGCGGCACGCGCCGACATCATGCGCATTGGATCTGAAATCAGAGAGTCGTTGGAAGCGCCCGCTTTGATGGACGACGATGTCATGCACTGGGCCAACCCGGGTCAAGGGTTGCCCGTTCCATCTGAGCCTGGGTCCAAGCGCATCTTGGGTGCTGTCTATGTCAGCTGTGCTGGTCGAGGTGGCCCCCATTTCGGCGGACCCAGCGCCGAGATGCACATCGTGCGCCGTGCCTTGGGCGATGTGCCTTTGGTGGGGTTTTTTGCCGGCGGCGAAATTGCCCACCGCCATTTGTATGGTTATACCGGCGTGTTGACAGTGTTCACCGGTGATTGATGGCTGAGATGATGCACAACCGACCTTTGAGCGGTTTGCGGGTCATTGAGTTCACCCACATGGTGATGGGCCCCACCTGTGGCATGGTGCTGGCCGATTTGGGGGCAGAGGTGATCAAGGTCGAACCCATGGAGGGCGACCGCACCCGGCACTTACTGGGCTCGGGCGCGGGCTTTTTCCCCATGTTCAACCGCAATAAAAAAAGCATTCGCATCAACTTGCACCATCCGCAAGGGGTGGCGCTGGCCCGGCGCTTGTGCCAAAGCGCCGATGTGGTGACTGAAAATTTCAAACCCGGTACCTTGGTCAAATATGGCTTGGACTACGCCAGCCTGAGCGCCGACAACCCACGGTTGATTTATGCCAGCCTCAAAGGTTTTTTGCCGGGCCCTTACGAACACCGCACCGCACTCGATGAGGTGGTGCAAATGATGGGCGGCTTGGCCTACATGACAGGGCGGCCCGGTGACCCATTGAGGGCAGGCACCAGCGTCAACGACATCATGGGCGGCATGTTTGGTGCCATTGGTGTCATGGGTGCATTGATTCAGCGCGGCATCACCGGTCGGGGCCAAGAGGTGCAAGCCGCATTGTTTGAAAACAATGTCTTCTTGGTGGGGCAGCACATGCTGCAATACGCCGTCACCGGAAAAGCCGCTTCACCCATGCCCGATCGCATCTCGGCTTGGGCGGTCTATGACGTGTTCACCGTCAAAGCGGGCGCGCAAATATTTTTGGCCGCTGTCAGCGACGCGCAGTGGAAAGTGTTTTGCGAATCACTGGGCTTTGCCGATTTGTTGGCACGGGCCGATTACGCCACCAACAATGATCGGGTTCGCTTGCGCGCGCAATTGCTGCCCGACTTGCGGGCGCGTTTGGCGCAGTGGAGCGCCAAAGAGTTGTCCGATTTGTTCGAGGCAGCTGGTTTGCCATATGCCCCGATTGCCAAGCCCGAAGACTTGTTTGATGACCCGCATTTGCAAGCCACTGGCGGCTTGGCCGATGTGCGATTGAGTGATGGACCGCGCGCCGGGCAAATGGCCCGTGCCGCTTTGTTGCCCTTGACCATGAACGGGCAGCGGCTGGGTGTGCGCCAACATCCGCCGGTGCAAGGCGAACACACCGACGAGGTATTGGCCGTATTGGGCCTGACGGCCTCAGAGGTTGCGCTGCTCAAAAACCAAGGCGCAGTGGCCTGAGCAGCAGGCTGTCCCAGTGGGCGCTTCAGCCTGGGTGGCGCCAGGCACCCTGTTCCGCTGACCAAACGAAACCATGGCCTTTGAGCCATATCACCAAGTCCGGGTTGCCCTGGCCGTGTGCACTTTCGATGCGAACCCATAACAAACCATTGGGCTGGGTGCGCAAATCGTCAATGCGCGCATGTGAAAATTTGCGAATGGTTTCCACCAAATGCCTGAAGCTCAAATTGGCGGAAACGTCTTTGCCCTGAACTGCCGTGGCTGGGGCCTTGGGAGCGGGCGCGGCGGCCGGGTTGGCTGCGGCCTGGGCCGGCGCAGGCACCCCCCCCATGACCTTGGCCAGCAGGTCAACCGACTGGGGGCAAAAAAGTTTGCCTCGGTTGCTGAGAATGGTTCTCATGGCGGTTGCGTGGTTGCAAGGTTTGCCATCGTAATCGCCCGACATGAGCTCCTCATAGACCTCAATCACAGCCAGGAACCTGCCACCGATCGGGATGGCCTCCCCAACCAGGCGATCGGGGTAACCACTGCCGTCAAAATTTTCGTGGTGCGCGCGGATCATTTGGGCCACTGTATCCATGCCCTCTAATCCCTTGAGGCAAGTGGCTCCCAATGCACAATGGTTCTCCAGCAAAGCAAAGTCACTTTGGGGCAGGTTGTCGATGAAGGTGTTGAGCACCCGGTCGCTCAGGCCAATTTTGCCCAAGTCATGCAGCAAGCCTGCGATGAAAATATCCTGTGACATCGCATGGTCGTGACCCGCCAATTGCGACATCTTCATGGCGGTGTTGGCCACCCGTTTGGCGTGCTCCAGCAATCTGACATTGCGCAGCCCCAGCAAAACCGAAAAGGCCTTGATCGAAGACGTGTAGGCCTGGCGCAGCGAGGCGGTGCGGGCTTGCACCTTTTCCTCCAAGGTCTCCACCATGTTTTCCAGAGCTTTGTTTTGCTCCTGCGTGAGGGCGGTCAGGCGCTCACGCTCTTTGGCCAATTTGGCAAAAGCCACGGCGCTTTTGACAATGCCCAGCAATTCATCGTCGCTCCAAGGCTTGGAGACATAGCGGTAAATCTCGCCTTGATTGATAGCTGCCACTGCATTGGCCAAGTCTGCCGTGCCGGTCAACATGATGCGCATGGTCTCGGGCCATTGCGCACGAACCTGCTGCAACAGTTGAGCGCCGTTCATTTCCGGCATTTGCATGTCTGAAATGATCACGTCAAAAGTCTCGCTGGCCATGACTTGCAAGGCAGCGCTGCCCCCTCGGGCCTCAGTGATCTGGCAGCCTTCGAGGTTGAACATCCGGCGCAGGGCGGACAACACATTGGGCTCATCGTCAACGCACAAGATCTTCACCGATGCTGGATCCCAATGGCTGGAGAGATCGGTCACGTCCAAAGTGGAGGCGGTGTTGTCGTTCATGCGTTCACCACGGGTAGACTGGTTTCATGATGAGGTTGACTCACTGGCAATTCAATTTTAAAAGTAGTTCCAACGCCAAGGGTGCTGTGCACCAAAATTTGGCCGCCATGGCGCTTGACAATACCCAGGGACACCGATAGGCCCAGTCCCGTACCAGTGCCGATATCCTTGGTCGTGAAGAATGGATCGAAAATCCTGTCGATGGTTGACGCATCCATGCCAATGCCGTTGTCTTCAAATTCAAACCAAACCATGCCGTTGGACTCACCCGATCGGATGATGATCTTGCCCTTGTGGTCCTTGGGCATGGCCTGGGCGGCATTGACAATCATGTTTAAAAAAACCTGATTGATTTGAGAGGGCACACACTCCACTTGCGGCAAGGTGGCCAATTGCAACTCTAGCTCGGCGCGGTATTTCACCTCGCTGGCCACAATGTTGATGGTGGAGCGCAACCCCAGTTGCAAGTCGGCCAGGATGAAATGCTGGCCGGCGTTGGAGCGTGAAAAATCTTTCAGGTCTTGAATGATGTTTTTGACGCGGGTGATGCCCTCTTGGGTTTCGCGCAACAGTTCTTGAACGTCTTGTCGAATGGCAAGGCTGGCCACTGGTTTGGGCTTGGATGTGGGCGCATCAGCGGCGTCAGCAGGTGGTGGTTGGCGCGTTTGGGCTTCTTGGGCCAGCAGTTGATCAATTGTTTTTTCGTAGATGACGATGTACTTGTTCAAGGTGGTCAGGTTCGACGAGACATAACCAATGGGGTTGTTGATCTCATGCGCCACACCCGCTGCAAGCTGGCCCAAGGATGCCAATTTTTCAGATTGATGCAAACGAGTGGATACATCATCCAATTGGTTTTCGATGACATGGCCGCGCTTGACCACCGAGAAATATGCGCGCCATAAAAAAAGGCCCAAGATCAATGCCCCAGATAACAAGGCGCCCATAGACAGCCAAAAGGTTTGCCTTTGCAATGAGGTTAATTCGTCCTGGTCCAAAGCCACCAAAGTGGTTAACTTGATCCAACCCAAATCCGTACCGACGCTGATTTTTGCCCATGTGATGATGTGCGGCTCTTCCACTTTTTGTAGCAAAGCCTGACCTCTCATGAGATCAGAAATGGATTGCACAGGCCCATTGAATACCACTTTGATCTTGTCGGGCGTGCGTCGAAGTTCGGAGACAATTTTCCCCTCTGAGTTGATCAAGGCAGCATCGATGACCTCTTGGTTGGCCATGGTTTGCAACAATCGCGACTCGATGGCGGCGTAATCCTTGAGCACCACCAAGTCAGCTATCGCAGTCACCAAGCCATTGGCCAAGTTGGCTGCGGTGGAAAATTTGGTTTCGCGCAGTAACTGTGTGGATTGATGGTATGCAACCAGGCCCGTGACAATTTGCAGCAGTGCCAATGCCAATGCGATCAGCATGGCTGGTCGCGCATCCTTCCATAACTGGTTACGGTCCAATCTGCGATGACCTTAATTCAACACCAAAAACTTTTCCAAACCCAGTTCTTCCAGCTCTTTGTAATGCTTGGCGTAATTGACTTGAATGGGCTTGGTGATGCCCACGGCATCAAGCATCTTTTGTCCGGCCTCATCTTTGGTGAGTGATTCAAATGCCTTGAAGAACTTTTCGCGCACCATGGGATTGATGCTGGGGTGAGTCACCACAGGGTGAGGGTAATAGGCTGCGGTTTCGTACATCACCCGAAGTTGTTGCCTAACTTCGGGAACTTCGCTGTCCAAGGTGTTGTTCACACCACCGCCAGCGGCCGCTTCGTTTTGAATCACGGTGCGATACACATTGCTGTGGGTTTTGACGAACTGAGCTTGGGTATCTATTTTTTTCTTGGCCAGTTCTGCACGCATCAGTAGCGTGGCCGCAAACGCATTGGGTGCAGGATAAGCCAAGATTTTGCCTTGCAGGTCAGGCAGTTGACGAAAGGGGCTGTCTTGGCGCACCACCAAAATGCCCTTGAGCTTTTCATCCCCGTCAGACAGCAAGGGCTGATAGCGTTGTTTTTTGTGGGCCAACACCGCGTGATAGGGGTTGACGAAGGCAAACGCAGGTTCGCCGTTCAGCAACTTATGCTCAAACTCAGGAATCGAGGGCGCCACCCGCAACTCAAAGCACATGGCGCTGGCATTGCCCACCCGCTGCAACAAGGGCGACCAACTGCTGTAAATGCGCGCGGCGGTGAACTGGGGAACGACATCAAAAATGTAGACCCGACCGGCCTTGGGGTCCCCCAAACACGCCGCGTTGGCCTGGGCCAAGCCCCACAAACCCAACCAAAAACAAGCCTTGAAAAGGCGACCAACAGATTGCATTTTTTATCCCAGAGTCCGACCCGTGATTATTGGGTGCGCCACGGTCGAATGTCATGTCGGTGGCGTGAATTTGGGAAAATACGGAGGGGGGTGGTTGGGTTGCTGTCTAAAGCGCGGTAAAAAGCAGCCTTCAATCACCCTTGATCTGCCGTATACAATTGCTATATACCTTTCCTTGGGGGAATTGTGATGTCCATCGGCACTGTTTTCGTTAACAACCGCACCCAGGCCGTGCGCCTGCCCATGGATGTGCGTCTGCCCGAGGGTGTCCAAAAGGTAGACATTCGCGTCAAGGGCAAGGAGCGCATCATCGCCCCCCTCGGCCAAAGCTGGGACAGTTTCTTTCAGGATGGTCCCACCGTGAGCGAAGACTTTCTGCCCGAGCGGGCCACCCAGCACCAACCGGAGCGGGAAGCGCTCTGATGCTGCGCTACCTGCTCGACACCAACATCGTCATCTACGTGTTGAAGCAGCGACCCATCGAGGTGCTTGCCACCTTCAACGCCAACGCCAGCCGAATGGCCATTTCCTCCATCACCCTTGCTGAACTCTTCCACGGAGCAGAGAAAAGCAGCCGCGTGAGCGAGAACTTGGCCGCCATCGAAGACTTTTGCAGCCGCCTCGAAGTGGTGCCTTATGGCCCCAAGGCCGCGCAGCATTACGGTGCGATTCGCGCCGCTTTAGAAAAACTCGGCCAGCCCATCGGTGTGAACGACCTGCACATTGCAGCGCACGCCCGCAGCGAAGGCCTCGTGCTGGTCACGAACAAAACCGGCGAGTTCGAGCGGGTGCCCGCACTGGAAGTGGAAAACTGGGTACACACGGCGCAGTAAGGTAAGTCGTTGTTTTTGTGGTCTTGAAGAAATATTCCTTTGAGGTTATATTGAGCGAATGACTTGGGATGTCGAATACACCGATGAATTTGGCGACTGGTGGGCCGGTCTGACGGAGGCCGAACAGGTTTCTGTGGCGGCTTCGGTTCATTTGCTGGAGGCGCGGGGTCCGTCGCTCGGTCATCCGCACAGCAGTGGCATCAGTGGCTCCAAACACGGACACATGCGTGAACTTCGAACACAGCACGCCGGACGTCCATACCGAACGCTTTATGCCTTTGACCCGCGCCGCATGGCGATTTTGCTGATCGGCGGTGACAAAACCGGGGACGATCGTTGGTATGAGGTTCATGTCCCCATCGCCGATCAACTGTATGACGAACACCTGGAGCAACTTCGACGTGAAGGAGAACACTGATGGCCAAGAAATTTTCTGAACTGCGTGCGGCCATGAGCCCTGCAGCACAACAACAAGCCAACAAAAAAGCGACAGCCATGCTGTCAGAGATGCCGCTTCACGAACTGCGTCAAGCGCGT
>Ga0214917_10000377_pt1 | contig 58414 bp, 58 predicted proteins | sample LL_1208_BB_MetaG_FD_177983 | JGI IMG/M metagenome (GOLD analysis project Ga0214917, IMG submission 177983) | Freshwater microbial communities from Lake Lanier, Atlanta, Georgia, United States - LL_1208_BB | ecosystem: Environmental > Aquatic > Freshwater > Lake | place: USA: Georgia | collected... | reverse complement strand
ATCGCATCTTCCACTGAAGCAGTGGTCATGTACCCCTCTGGCCCCACTTTGATAGTGATGGCTTGGTACCCTGCTAAGATACAAGAGGCCGGGTTCGTTCCATGAGCGCTTTCTGGCACCAAAACGTATTTACGGTGGCTCCCATGTTTTTCATGGAAAGCCCGAACCATGGTGAGACCGGTAAACTCACCGAGCGCACCTGCAGCTGGTTGCAAAGTGCAGGCATCCAGACCGACGATTTCAGCCAATGCGCGTTCCAACTGAAAAATCAATCGCAGAGAGCCTTGGCAAAATGGTGGGGGAAGTTCTGGATGGACGTCACAAAAACCTGCGAGAGCCGCCATTTCCTCATTGATTCTCGGATTGTATTTCATGGTGCATGAGCCTAGAGGAAATGTTCCCAAATCAATGGCGTAGTTCCATGAGGATAATCGTGTAAAGTGGCGCACTACTTGTAATTCAGCCACTTCCGGTAATTCGGCTGGTTCCGTGCGAGAAAAGGTGGTAGGGGTTAAACGAGGTACCTCTGGAAACGATAACTGAAATCCTTTTCGTTCAGGTGTCGAGCGTTCAAAAATAGTACCTTCTCGTAGCATCAAGCATGAAGTAGCGCCGCTTTGAGGTTTCATGAAGTCAAACTCTCCACTAAAAAGTCTAATTGTTTAGCTGTGTGTTTAGGATTTACCGTAATTAAAAGGCTGTTTTCAAAATCAGGGCCATATTTATCTCTCAGACGGATGCCCGGAACGATATTTTTTTGGAGGCACCGGTCGAATTTGTTTTCTAATTCTGGAATCTCAAAAACCGCTTCACGATAATGAGTAGCTTTAGGGAACTTTTGATGAATGCCCCGATGGGCCAATGATTTTCTCAAATATTCAAAAAGTGAGTAATTGATCTCTCCCAAGGTTTGAAATCCTCGTTTACCTAAAAAGCTAAGATAAATAGTGGTGCGAAGAGCAATCAGGCCTTGATTGGTACAAATGTTTGAGGTCGCTTTATCCCTTCTAATATGTTGTTCCCTCGTGGAGAGGGTTAAAGTGTAACAGGGATTTCCTCGAGCATCTGTTGTTTCCCCAACAATTCGGCCCGGCAGTTGTCGCAAATACTCTTTGCGTGCAGTGAAGAAGCCTACATGGGGCCCGCCGAAAACCATTGGAGTCCCAAGTTGTTGAGCTTCTCCCACTACGATGTCGGCGCCTAACTTTCCCGGAGGTTCAAAAATAGATAATGCCGACAAATCAGGAACACAAACAATCAGCAAACAGGAACTCGGGAGTTCAGATTTGATTGACCGCAAGTCTTCCAAAGAGCCAAATGCATTTGGAAAGCTCACCACGAGCGCACAGGGTTGGTGAGTTTCTAGTTGTTTTCTCAGGTGTTCCCGATTGAGCATTCCAGCGGCATCATAGAGCACTTCAAACAAAGACGGGGGTTGTCCAGATAGAAATGTTTTTATAACGTTTTGGTAGTCGACGAGGATGTTGTTAGCCACCAGCACATTTTTATTTTTTGAACTCAATCGTTGTGCCATTAAAACCGCTTCGGCAGTAGCAGTAGCTCCATCGTACATAGAGGCATTTGAAAGGGGCATCCCCGTTATCCGACACATTAAAGTTTGAAACTCGAAAATGGCTTGTAAAGTGCCCTGGCTGATTTCAGGCTGGTAGGGAGTGTAGCAGGTTAAGAATTCTCCTCTGAGCGTCAGTTGATTCACAATTGCAGGAATGACATTGTCATAGATCCCGCCCCCCAAAAAATGAAGAACTTCGGGAGCCGTTTTATTACAGTTGGCTATTTGTGAAAAAAAGTTTCTGAGTTCATGTTCTGAAAGACCGTCGGACAAATCCGGATATTCAGGTTCAAATTGAAGATGAAACTGCGCCGTCTCTCTGATTTTAGGTGGAATCGTTGCGATCAAATCATCAAAAGAGTGAACCCCGATGGTTTGATATGCTTTCTTTTCTTCATCTGGAGTGAGAGGAAGCGAGGGCACGCAAATCACCCTTTCTCTTCAATATATTCTTTATAGGAGCCTGGGTCCATTAAGTCCTCAGCGTCACTGGTATCTTTTACTTCTACTTTGACCATCCAGCCATCCGAATAAGGATCCTGATTAACTAATTCGGGCGCATCAAGAAGAGGTTGATTGACTTCAATCACTCTACCAGTCACGGGAGAATAGAGATCGCTTACCGCCTTAACAGATTCCACGACTCCAAAGGGATCATTTTTACTGATCATTTCGCCTTCTTTGGGTAACTGGATATAAGTAACATCACCCAGAGATTCCTGAGCGAAGTCGGTGATACCAATGGTGGCTATATTATCTTCCATAAGCACCCATTCATGTTCTTTGGTGTAACGAAGACCGCCGGGCACTGATGCCATATCAAACTCCTGTTGGATAATTTTCGTATAAATTTAATAAAAATCAGGAGTTAGTCAATGTTAAAGTAAGCCTCATTGAGTGAGGGCGGTGAAGCCTGTCTTGGGTTCAGAACTGAGGAAAAACTCAATTAATGTGGCTTTTTCTTGGTCTGATAAGGTTTGTGGCGGTTGAGGCATTGAGCCATTTCTTACGGCCTGGGCCGCGGCCCCAAAATTCTCGATGACCATTCGATTCGTTCGATGGCATTGAGCGCACGCTCGTGCAAAGATGGGAAGAGCCCGAGTTGCAAGGGGAGTGGTCGAAAGCTGATTGCTTTCATTTTGGTTTTGAGATTGGAGCTGTGGCTTCCCTGTGAGATTAATCTGTTCGGGGTTAGCTGAAGTCAATGAAACGGGCGATAACGAAAATCCTGATAGACGCTTTGGATTTTTCTTTAAAAAGGAACTGAGTTGCCGAGCATGATCTGACGCCGTTTGTCCTACCACGAGACGTATACTTTTCCCCTCTGAGTTTGCAAAGTCGTGGTACTTTGTTCCCTGATCGTCTTTCCAAACGAGGGCTTCAGCTACGTTCTGAAAAAGAGCTTGTCCTCCAGATTGACTTTGTCCCTGCAGGAATGGAACGAGCGACTTGAGATCCAGTCGATTGCGTAAGTCATTTTTGGCACGTTTATCTCCGGATTTAGCCAATTCAATTTTGTCCAGGAGTTCTCGGTTCGCGGTGTTCACCTTCTCGTGTTCTTCTAGAAAAACCTTCTTAAAGTTCTGGAAAGCTTGTTCATCTTTCGGGAGTGGTAAACTTGAGGGAGGTGGAGTTTTGCCCTTAAGAATGTATCCTACCCATTCGCCTCGCTCAACTAAGGTGAGCAAGCGAGAGTCACGATCTTCTGGAGCTTGTTCTCGAATCGAATGTGCCAAAGTTTCGCTTTTTTGTTGGAGTTCCAAAATTTGTGTTTTGTTCATGGAGCCTAAGAGATCCGCAAAGACCGATGCCAATACTTCTTCACTGGAACGCTGAGAAAGTGCAGCTGTAATTCCATCGGCCACAAAAAGTTGGGGCTTCTTCGGTTTGTTATCATACCGGGCTTGAATGGATTCCTGAGCACGATAAAAATTTTCTGTTAAATAGTTCATTTCATCCTCGGACAGGCGATCCGTTACCGGGGGACGTTTTTTCTTTTTTTGAGTAACGGAATCTTCGGAGTTGTGGGTTGGCTCACAAAAACTGCGGAAGGAAAAAAGGCTGGAGCAGGCAATCACTACCAAACAGGCACGTAGAACTGTAATCTTCATGGCTGAACCCTCATTTGAAATGAAATTTTATTTTAGAGGGTTCAAGTCATTTGTGCAAAGAGAATGCAAAACGGCGTAACATTAGGGCCTCTTTTTCACTCGACTAGGAACAAAAGGAAGGGGTTGAGTCTCTGCTTTTATCCAATCCTGTCGTACTTGAATTAAAAAATCCTTCTCATGAGCTGCTTCTGTCTTAACAAATCCAAGAGCAATGGGCGACTCTAAGTGAGGGCTCAGAGTGCCACTGGTCACTTCGCCTACGGGGGTTCCATCACTCAATGCGATACAATATCCCTGTCTTCCGATGCGCTTATCGTGCAGACGAAAAGCCTTGAGGGCTCTTGGTATTTTGGTTTCTTTTTGTTTTAACAGCGACGTTTTACCAAAAAAGAAATCGACTTCATCGGGCTTGACTACCCAAGACAAACCCGCCTCCCAAGGACTTATATCAGCTGAAAGTTCGTGTCCATGCAGGGGGTATCCCATTTCTAATCTTAGAGTATCTCGAGCCCCTAAACCGCAGGGAGTAACACCCAGAGGCTGCCCCTTTTCTAACAGAAGCTCCCAAAGAAAAATAGCTTTGTCAGCTGGGACATATAATTCGAAACCATCTTCTCCGGTGTAACCCGTGCGCGATAAAAAAGTGGGCACTCCTTCAACCTCAGTATCTACAGCCCAATAATAAAAAAGTTGGTGGAGTTCTACCCCGCACGATAGCGTTTTCAAAAGCGATTCGCTCTGAGGACCTTGAAGTGCGATGAGGGCAAAAGAGTCACTTTGGTCTTCAAGTGTCACGGATTTGGAAAGGTGTTGTTGAATCCAATTCCAATCAACCATGCGATTGCTCGCGTTGACACAGAGGAACGCCTCCTCTTCAGACTTTCTATAAACAATCACGTCATCAATGACACCACCCGCTTCATTGCATAACAAATTATATTGGGCTTGATGGTTTTGAAGGCGTTTCAAATTGTTGGGGAACAGGGGTTGCAGGTGTTTGAAGACTTCTTTGCCTCTGATCGAAAATTGTCCCATGTGACTCACGTCAAAGAGACCTCCACGCGCCCGACAATTTTTAGTTTCCTCTATGACCCCCCGGTATTGAACCGGCATTTGAAACCCGGCAAAAGGAACCATGCGAGCTCCCAATTTTAAATGGGATTGAAACAAGGGGGTTTTTAAAAAAGAATTATTCATGAAAACCTTTCACCACTTGAGGAATCAAAGATTCCTTTCGGATGGTCATGAGATGGAATCCTGCACAATAGGGACGAAGAGATTTCATGGATTCGAGGGCTATTGAAATACCTTCTTTTTCAGGGTCTCGGCTCTGTTCTAATCTTGAGAGGATCTCTTGAGGAAGTTGAATGCCCGGAATGTTATCGTGAATGTAGTGAGCTACTTCCGCTGAGTGCAACACCAAAATACCCGCTAAAATGGGTACATTGAGTGGAAAGGCGGTTTTAAGAAAGTCAGCAAAGTCGGCGGTGTCATAATTGGCTTGGGTCTGAAAAAAAGCTGCTCCCGCCTCAATTTTTTTCTTCATTCTTTCAACTTGGCCTCCACCGCCCTTCAGAGTGGGATTAACTACAGCCCCAGGAAAAAAACGAGTTCTGGAATTCATTTTGTTGCCAGCCCCATCTATGCCGTTTTGTAGGGACTTCATGAGTGTAAGGAGTTTAATGGATTCCATTTCAAAAACAGATTTGCTGGACGGGCTGTCTCCCACTTTTACAGGGTCTCCCGTTAGACACAAGACATTGGAAATTCCGAGGGCTGCGGCGCCCATAAGGTCTGCTTGAAGGGCGATACTGTTTCTGTCTCTACAAGTCACCTGAAGAATAGGTTCAGCCCCCTCGTCCAGGATGACTTTACAAGCTGCCCAGGAGGCCATCCTGACAATCGCTCGTTGGCAATCGGTGATATTCAAAGCCTGAACATATGGACTTAGCAGTCGAATATTTTCTTTGAGTTTTTTGATGCCGGGTCCCTTAGGTGGCGATATTTCCGCAGTCAACACAAACTGTTTCTGAGTCAGAAGGTCGGCAAGTTTGGACATGAGCGGAGACTACCTGCATTCAATCAACGCTTCAACTCTAAGTTAAAAAGATTAAGTTGATTGCCTTTATAAAAGACCGACGTAAAATAGAGGAATGAAAAATTTCATTCGTTCCGCTTTAGTCATTTTGGTTTTCGGCTTGGTGGCTTGTACCAAGAAAGAAGTTAAAGAAGTGGTCATCACCGTCTCTCCTGAAGATGTTGTGAAAACCTTTGTGCAGGTCAGTGGCCAAGCTAAGGACGTTCTAGACAAAAGTAAATTGGTTGAATTGTGTACAGGCGAAATGAAAACAGCCTTTGAGAGCATGAATGATGAGCAGTTTAGAATGTATTATCTGAATGGGAATATCAGTGTCCAAGAATTAAAAGTGCTATCGGTGAATCGAGATAAAAACAAAGCGGTAGTGCATTATCAAGTAGCTGTTGAAAATCGGCAGGGTACGGATATTACCAAAGAAGTTAATGAACGCGAGGTGGACTTGATCGAATCGCCCTCTGGTTGGCTGATTGAATCTATTCGTCCCAAAGGAACTGATAAGTTAGTTTTTTCCAAAGGTATGATTTTCTAGAAGTCTGCTCGATTTCTTAAAGACCGCATTCCACATTTTTGGCGTTAGCTTTTTCGTCGCTGTATTTTGTCGACTGGGATGGTAGGAAACCAAAATTTCTGTACCATTTAGCGAGTAATGGGCAAGGTGTTTAAAAATCCAAGTGGGTTTTTTGGCCAGTCGATAGTGCTCCGTGAGTAGAGCTTTCACGGATTCAAAAGCAGTTTTTCCCAAAGTTAAAATCAAGGGCGGGAACTTCAGTAGCTCCCATTCGGTGCGAAGATAAGGAGCGCAGTTAAGAATTTCACTCGGCAATGGTTTGTTCTGCGGAGGGGCGCATCGGCAAACACAGGAGATATAAACGTTGCTCAAACAAAGGTTATCCTGGGCGTTTCGGGAAACCTCTTGAGAGCTCCAACCGTGCTCATATAAAGCACGATAAAGCCAATCTCCGGAGGAATCTCCAGTGAAAACTCTTCCGGTTCTATTGGCCCCATGAGCCCCCGGGGCTAATCCCACAATCCACAACTTCGCCCTAAAATCCCCGAAGCCCGGCACTGGCCTGCCCCAATAGGTCTCTTGATGATAGGCTTTTCTCTTAGTTTTAGCGATGGTAGCGCAGTGCGTCCTAAGTCGAGGGCAGCGGGTACAGCGGATTATCTTTTGATGGAGTGAGTGGAATGATTCCATAACAAATTCAATTCAGTTAGCTTGCGTAGCGTGTTTACTACTGCTAGAGTCTGCCGACAACTTTGATTTTGGAGGAAAGAAGCAGATGTCGATTGAAGAAAAAGTTAAAAACATCATTGTTGAACAATTAGGCGTGGATGTAGAAAGCGTAACTCCAGAGGCCTCGTTTATAGACGATTTAGGTGCAGATTCTCTGGATATCGTGGAATTAGTGATGACCATGGAAGAAGAGTTTGATCTTGAGATCCCAGATGAAGATGCTGAGAAGATCAAAACCGTCGCCGACGTTTCCAATTACATTAAATCGAAGGTTAACTAAGTAGATCATGAATCGGGTTGTCGTCACAGGATTTGGGGCGATTACACCGGTCGGTCTCACCGCAAAGGCCAACTGGGACTCCCTGATGCAAATGAAATCAGGGGTAGCGTCCATCACTCTCTTTGATGCCAGCCAATATTCCTCTCGAATTGCCGCTGAAGTGAAAGGCTTTGAGCCTGAAAAACACTTTCCTGTGAAAGAGCTGAAACGTATCGGAAGATTCATTCAGTTTGCTATGGTTGCAGGAACGGAGGCTATTGCACATTCCGGGATCGATTTAAAAGCAATGGATCGAACTCGAGCCGGAGCTTGTGTCGGAGTCGGCATAGGGGGATTGGCTGAAATCCAATCTGAGTATTGGACCGTTCGTGAAAAAGGTCCGAAGCGGGTCAGTCCCTTTTTTATCCCCTCAGTGATAGGGAATTTAGCGGCAGGGCAGCTCTCCATCAAATTTGGACTCCAAGGGCCTAATACCTGTATTACGACCGCCTGTTCTTCAAGCGCACACGCAGTGGGGGAATCTTTTCGATTGATTCAAAGAGGCGATCAGGACGTGATGGTTGCTGGAGGCGCTGAAGCTGTTGTTTGTGAGCTTGGGGTAGGTGGATTTTGTTCTATGCGGGCTTTGTCCGAGCGCAATGACGCTCCAGAAAAAGCTTCGCGGCCGTTTGATAAGGATAGGGATGGATTTGTTATTGGAGAAGGTAGCGCCATTCTCATCTTGGAATCCTTAGAGCACGCGCGGAAACGAGGTGCTAACATTTACGCTGAAGTTGTCGGCTATGGATTGAATGCGGATGCTTTTCATTTAACTTCCCCCAGCCCGGAGGGAGAAGGAGCCGCCCGATGCATGCGACTTGCTTTGAAAGACGCGCAGTTGAACCCGGAAAGCATTGATTATGTCAACGCTCACGGCACGTCTACCCCGGTCGGTGATGTGAATGAAACTTTGGCTATCAAAAGTGTTTTTGGAGATCATGCTTATCGATTGGCGGTGAGTTCAACTAAATCACTCACCGGACATCTTCTTGGAGCCGCTGGAGCTGTGGAAGCTCTTTATTGTATTCAGGCTTTGGGCGAACAAGTCGCTCCTGGAACCGCGAACTTGGATAATCCTAGCCCAGAATGTGATCTCAACTTTGTGCCCCATCAACCGCAACCCAGGAAAATGGAGTATGTGCTCTCTAACTCTTTTGGTTTTGGAGGCACAAATGGGACTCTTATTTTTAAAAAGTTCCATTCAACTGAAAAATAGGAATTAAAATGTCCGTCTGTTCGATTTACATCGGCAGTGACCATGCGGGTTTTGATCTCAAGCAAGAGATCGTGCAGCGTCTACGTGCTGAATTTCCAAAGGTTAACGTAATCGATCACGGATGTGCCTCTACCGAATCCGTTGACTATCCGGCTTACGCACAAAAAGTAGCTCAATCGGTGGCTCAAGAAACCAACTCCAGGGGCATCCTGATTTGTGGAACAGGGATCGGGATGTGTATCGCAGCCAATAAAGTTCGTGGAATTCGTGCCGCTAGTATTTGGAATTTGGAGAGTGCTCAGTTGTGCCGGGAGCACAATGATTGCAATGTGATCTGTTTAGCAGGGCGCTTTCTTAAGCCAAACGAGGCCTGGAGTTTCATACTACAATTTATCAAGACTTCTTTTCTAGGGGGAAGGCACCTGCAACGCATAAAAATGATCGACGATTTGGAGAAACCTGAATGAAAGCACTACCTGAAATTGATTTCCAGTTGCATGAAGCCATGGCAGCAGAATTAAAGAGACAACAGCAATCTTTAGAGCTTATTCCGAGTGAAAACTTAGTTTCAAGAGCCGTGATGGAAGCTCAAGGCAGTGTTCTCACCAATAAATATGCGGAAGGCTATCCAGGGAAGAGGTATTACGGCGGCTGTGAGAATGTGGATGTGGTGGAATCATTAGCTCTCGAGAGATGTCTGAAGTTGTTTGGAGCGGATGGGGCCAATGTTCAGCCTCACAGTGGTTCTCAGAGTAATACAGCTGTTTATCTAGCATGCTTACAACCCGGGGATACTATTTTAGGGATGAATTTATCCCACGGGGGACACCTAACCCATGGTCACCCGATCAATTTTTCAGGGTTAATTTATAAGGCTCAGTTTTACGGAGTTCGGGAAGACAATCATTTGATTGATTACGATCAGGTGAGGGATCTGGCTCTTCAACACAAGCCTAAACTCATTATTGCTGGAGCGAGTGCATATTCTCGAATTATAGATTTTGAAAAGTTTGGACAGATTGCCCGGGAAGTTGGGGCACTCTTATTAGTCGATATGGCGCACATTGCCGGATTGGTAGCAGCTGGCTTACATCCCTCGCCAGTGCCTCATGCCGATTTTGTGACAAGTACTACGCACAAAACCCTTCGAGGGCCTCGAGGTGGAGTGATCCTTTTCAAAGAACCTTGGCGACAAAAAATCAATAGTAGAATCTTTCCTGGGATCCAAGGGGGCCCGCTCATGCATGTGATAGCTGCAAAGGCCGTTGCTTTTCAAGAGGCGCTTCAGCCCGACTTTAAACAGTATCAAAAACAAGTTCTTTCTAATTGCAAAGCCCTTGGAGAACATTTGATTTCTGAAGGTTTCCAACTGGTGAGCGGCGGGACAGACAATCACCTATTATTGATTGATTTAAGGAAACATGGAATTACGGGTAAAGATGCTGAGGCTTTGTTGGATCGAGCTGGATTGACCGTAAATAAGAATACGGTTCCCTTTGAGACGGTATCTGCTTTTGTCACAAGCGGAATCCGTTTGGGAACTCCTGCAATTACCACTCGAGGGCTCAAAGAATCTGAAATGGGTTGGCTTGCTAAGGCAATCAGGAGAGTATTGTTGGAAGGGGGCGAAACTGTTATTGGACAGGTTCGTGGCGAAGTGAAAGAAATTTGTCAAAAGCACCCCATATATTCCTGGGCCTCAATATGAAAAGCGTTCGGAGAAAAGCTCGAGAAGATGCGCTGCAGATTCTTTATCAGTTGGATCTCAATAATGATCTGAGTGTTGAACTCGCCTTAAACTATTTTCAATCGCTCTATTCAAAAAATCAAATGGCTCTCGACCCATTCACTCGAAGATTGGTGATGGGGGTTGGTGAGAAGGCCAATGACATTGATCACAAGATCAAAGAAATTTCATCCAATTGGCGTCCGGACCGAATGGCGGCTGTGGATAGGAATATTCTTCGTCTGGGGGCCTTTGAGTTGCTCTTTTGCGATGATATTCCTGCAACGGTTACTCTGAATGAAATGGTGGAGCTAGCAAAAGAGTTTGGCGCTGAGAATACTCCCGCTTTCGTAAATGGTGTGCTGGATCAACTGAAGTCCAAGTTTCCAGTGACTGGGAAGACAGAATAAATATTATACGACTATAGAAGAATTAAATTTCTTAAGAGGGATGCGTAATCACCCGTTCTATTTCAGCTGCAGTTTCCTCTAAGGCCTTATTAGTCACATCGAACACCGGCCATCGACGATGGTTTCTAAAAAGCTGCTTACAATAATCAATTTCCAATTCGACCTGAGCAGGGTCTGCATAGCTACTATTGGGGTCCTCGCCCATTTTTAAGAGGCGCTCTCTACGAATCCTGACAAGAGCCGAGGGTTCAATGATCAAGCCAACAATTTTTTTCTGGTCGGTTTGGAATAGGCGTTCGGGTAGGGGGATGCCTCGAACTACCGGAACGTTCGCTACTTTCCAACCTTTATACGAAAGATAAATTGAAAGCGGCGTTTTACTGGTTCGTGAAAGTCCTACGAGAACGATGTCAGCGAGTTCTAAGTTATCGGGAAAGCGGCCGTCATCATGTTTCACCGTAAACTCAATGGCCTCAATACGCTTAAAGTAGGATTCATTCACTTGGTGAAACAACCCTGGCTCGCCCTTTTGATTCTGTGTCAAAAATTTTGAGAGCAGGTTCAGTAAGGGGCCTAATAGGTCTACAGCTGGGACCACACAGGTTTGGGCACTTTTTTCAACAAAGTCTCGAAGAGTCTTGGAGACCACTGTGTAGATAACGATGCCTCTTTTTTCTTGTGCTTCTTGAAAAATAGCTGTGACTTGAGGTTCAGTTCGGACATTTTTATACCGAATCATTTTGAGGTTCATGCCAGAATATTGCACGAGAGCAGCCTTGATCATGAGATCGGCTGTCTCTCCGGTGCCATCTGACATAATAAAAACGGTGAGTCCTGTTTCAGTCATTTGAGTCTATTTAATAATCACACCGGGTTTGTCAAGTAAACCCAGCCAATTCGCTGTTGAACGCATCACCCGAATGTGAAAATGAGCTCCCGCTTCTAGATAGTCTTTTTTGATCACTTTGGAAAATTCGTGAATCTGCGATTGAAGCCATGTATCGCTATAGGGAATAGTCAGTTCTAAGTCCATCATATCGCGTTCGAAATAAGAAAAAATAGCTTCACGCAAACGCCGCATATCATGAGATCTCAGCGCGGAAACTGAAATGCAATCAATGTATTTGCGTTCTAAAATCTTAGGTAGAAAAACTTCTTTTACTAGGTCTGCCTTATTAAAAACTAAAAAAGTAGGATTGTCGCCAGCGCCAATCTCTTCTAGCACTTTTTTAGTAACCTCCATTTGCTCCATAAAATAAGGAGAAGACATATCTACTACGTGTAATAAAACATCGGCTTCTAAAACTTCTTGAAGAGTGGATCTAAAAGACGCGACCAAACCATGGGGTAATTTATCAATAAAACCCACAGTATCACTTAATAAAATAGGAGGCCGTGTTTTTGGGTCAATGATGCGAACCGTGGAATCCAAAGTAGCAAAGAGGCGATCATCCACATATACGTTGCTGTGAGTGAGATTATTCATGAGAGTTGATTTGCCCGCATTCGTATACCCGACAATAGCTACCCTTAAAAATTTATCTCGATGTCTTCGCTGTACTGATCGGTCTTGGGCTTGGTGAGCGATTTCCATTTTGAGTTTTGCAATGCGACTGCGGATCATGCGGCGGTCCAACTCAATTTGTTTTTCTCCTACGCCTTTCAAACCAATACCTCCCCGTTGCCTCTCAAGGTGGGTCCATTTGCGGGTAAGATGGGTGGATAAATATTCTAACGTTGCAAGCTCTACTTGGTTCTTGGCTTCCTTGGTTCTAGCGTGTTTTGAGAAGATATCTAAAATGATACCCGTGCGATCAATCACGCGGCAGTTCAAGGTGCGTTCCAAATTTCTTTGTTGGGTTCCAGTCAACTCCTGATCAAAAGCGACCAGATCGCATTGTTTCTCTTTAAGCATTCGACCGATCTCTTCGGCTTTGCCTTTCCCGATAAACATGGAGGGGTCAGGCTTGGTTCGCTTCTGAATAACAGTCTCTATGACTTTTCCCCCAAGGGTTTGTATCAATCTGTCCAATTCCTGCAATGAGTTGTCCACTTCATCGGGAGAGGTGTCGGGAAATTGCACGCCGACACTCAAAACCGTTTCTGTGCGGTCTGCAGAAATGGTGGTACTTCTTCTTTCCAGAAATGAGCTCATGTGGAGATGCCTAACCGTACCATAAAAAACCAATGATGAACAAAAATTCGAGTTTAGGCCCCTGTTCTTTTAGAATATTTCTCATGAGGAAAACCATGGGAAAAAATTACGTTTTGAGCATTCTTATTTTACTCTTTTTAAGCCCTGTCCAATCGTTAGGCGAGATGCCGTGTGGGGAGGCTCGGATTGTCTCCGGAGCCTCTTGTAAGACTCTCAGAGTAGAGTTTAATTTGTCGGGATGTGGGGGAAAGCCTAAAGGGCTGGCCACGGTGGTTTGTGAGGATGATCAGGCCCGTGCCCAATGGCAGATAGAAGACCACCTCTATGTTATTCCATTAAGAGAGTTATCAGCGGGCGTATGGGCCCCTGTAGGAAGTGTGAGGCAATATCCTAAAAACTGGAATCCTGATCTCGGCAAGAACGCTAACATCAAATTTCGAGTGCTACCTACCCCCTCAAAACCTGAAGAATGGCCTTCCATTTTTGAACTTGGGGGACATTTTAGGTTCCGTGCAGAGGAGAACCGGAAGAATGATTTTTTATCCGAAAGGGGTTTTTCATCCCTCAGGCTGAGGCTAGGCTTTTTATTACGGCCTCATGAAAGCGCTAGTTTTTTTTTAGAGCCCCAAGCAAATCATATCTTTGGTAACTTGCTACTTCAACCCGCTACGACTTCCGTAAATGCTCCTGTAGCAACCAGTGGAGTCAATCAAGATCCGAACCTGGGATTTCATCAGGCTTTTGCTGAATTTCGATGGACTCCCCAATGGAGATTTCTCGTTGGGCGCCAAATGCTGGCTTATGGAGATGAGGTTATGGTTGGGGCGTCAGATTGGGACAATCCTGGACGAAGTTTCGATGGAGTCCGGTCTCGCTTTGAATGGGGCCTGAGTTGGTGGGATCTGTTCTCTACAAAATTATGGGAATCGCAATCTCAAGCCAATGGGAGCGGTGACCGAGATTTTCATGGCACTTATATGTCCTGGACCCACCCGAATCAGCAAATTGAATTACAGCCTTATTTTTTCTGGTTACGAGATCACCGCAGCTCATTTCAGCAGCTATTCACGACAGGGATTCATACCCGCTTTCGATTGGGTGAGTTGGAACTCAAGGGCGAAATGGTCGGCCAATGGGGGCAATCTGCCGGGCAACAGGCTTGGATACAACTTCAATCCAAGAGGTTCACTTCCTGGGGCGTTCAAATTTCTGGAGATGGATTTTGGGCAAGCCAAGAATTCAATCCTCTGTTTCCTTCCGTACATACTTGGTTAGGTTGGGCAGATATTTTCGGGAGAAGAAATTTGTCTGGGCTGGGCGGAAACTGGTCTTTTCAAATTCCGCAGGGGCCTGAATTTAACGTACGAGTACTACATTTTTTAAGGACTCATACTTCAGCACCTGTTTATGGTGCGGACGGTTCAACAGTGATTCAGCAAGTTTCAAGTGAGAGACAGTCGCTAGGTACAGAATGGGATGTTATCGGTCGGTTCAATTGGTTAGCTGCCGTAGATGTCTTAGCCGCTGCCTCTTTATTTTTTCCTTCTGAGGAATTAAAGAATGTGACATTGAATCGAGATTGGCTAGGCAGACTGGAACTTTCAATCGCAACCCGTTTTTAACTGTTAAACGGGGAGTTTGATGTGAGTATGAAATGAGGCGAACTGAGTCAGCAGTTTGCTTAAGTGAATGGCTTCTTCTGGAGCAGCTGAAAATGAATTCCACGTATTTAATTTAATTTCCTCTGCTTTTTGTAAAATAAAACGTTGTTCGTCTGCCAGACGATAAGTTTCTCCTAGATGGGTATGATGACATCGGTTGCAAATCACGCCGCCAGCGCTCAGATCGAAAAGTGAGGTTGGGTCTAATGGGCCATCACATCGCGTGCATTTCTCCAGTTGAGGCATTAGCCCCAAAAAAGATAAGAGCTTGAGTTTAAAAACGAGGGTTAATAGTTCTAATCTGTCTAGATGTCTTTCTTGTTCAATGAGAGAAAGGGTTTGTCCCAATAAGCTGTAAAGCTGAGGCATGGGAGTTGGCACATCGGCTAATTTTTTTACCCAATGAAGTGTTTTTCCAGCAACAAGAACCTTCTCTAGGTGGTCTCGAATTCCTGTGAAAGCATTGATCACATTGAGTTCCTGTAAATAAGGCCGGTCTTTGGGATCCCCCCTGAGAGTGATTTCATCGTGGCAGAATAAATCTAGACCACCCACGTACCGTTTTTTACTTTTACGAGCAGATTTAGCAAGCGCTGAGATCACGCCCCATTTTTGGGTCAAAAATCTTACATAGCAATCGGCTTCTCCAAATTTTTCGACTGAAATGACAATCGCTCGCGAGGTCTGGGTCATGACAGAGTATGATTTAATTCAGGGGATTTTACTGAGGTCTGAGAAGCAGGTTTGCGCTTGAAGTTTAAATAAAAGAAATACCCCAAACAATTAAAGAGGATTGAGTAAAATTGGATAATAGTGCAAAGAGTCCCCCCTAATTCGGGGTTAGGCACTCCAAGCCATTTAAAGAGTGTAAAAAAAGCAATTTGCCCGGTACCGATACCGCCGGGAAGTAGCGGGACCGCAGAAACCGTAACTGCAACTGGAACTACGAAAAAGTATTGCTCCCAGGTTAATGAAGCTCCAATCAGTTGTCCTTGAAAAGAATGAAAATAAATGGCGGAGAGGAATGAAAGAGCAGATAAGAATGCGGCAAAAATAATTTGCTTTGATTGATGGCGATATAGAGTGGTTGCATCAATCAATTTGGAAATTCTTTTGAATCGTTTCAGAGAACCTAACAGGTCATTCAGAAATGCGAACTTGAATCTATTGGACTGGAAGAAGAGGAGAGCTGATACCACAGCTACTACTGTAAAAAGCCAAAGCGAGTAAGCAATTGCTTTGAGCTCTTTTTTATCTTGGAGCCAATCAGAAAAAATGGCTAAGGTGATTGCAGCGTAAAATACAATAATGGCAAGTCCAAGAACGCGATCCAGAACCACAGTAAACACTGCTTGGGTCCTCTTTTTGGGTTCTTTGCCAGCAATATACCAAGCCTTGATAAGGTCTCCGCCTACGGATCCGGGCATGAAAGTGTTAAAGAAATTCCCGATCATGGTCAGTGAAAATAAATCGGAAAATGAAAGATGTAGCCCTTGACCTCGGACTAAAATGAGCCAGCGAGTGGTACATAAAACGGCAGAACCCAATAAGAACAAAAAAGCGATTGCTAAATTAGTTGGACTCGTGAGCAACTCTTTAACCAAAGAAAAATCGACCATCTTGCTTTGGCAGACCCAAACAACAAGCACAATTCCCAATCCGCTTTTTAGAACTGTTTTAATTGTGTTATTCCAAGTTTTCATGCTTCAAAATCGGGCTACCCATTGACTAGAAAAAGTCAGCAGTCTAAGATCTTTACCAGTCTCTCACAACTAAAAAGATATGAAAATCATCCCGCTTATTTTGTTAAGTCTTTCGGGGATCTAGGGGGCCATCATGAGATTAACTGTACTGGGTACAGGCTATGTTGGATTGGTGGCGGGTGCCTGCTTTTCTGACTCAGGTAATCATGTCGTGTGCGTCGATGTGGATCCTGAAAAGGTTCAAAAACTGAATGCAGGGGATATCCCTATTTATGAACCCGGCTTGGAAGACATTGTCGTTAGAAATAAGAAAGCTAAACGACTGAGTTTCACGACCGACGCCTCGCAGTCCATTGCTAATAGTCAGGTGGTATTTATTGCCGTTGGGACCCCTACTTCAGAAACCGGGGCTTTGGATCTGACTTTTGTCCTAGGGGCGGCAAAGATGGTCCGAGAGTACATTAAGAGCAATCTCATTGTAGTTTTAAAGAGCACGGTGCCAGTTGGAACAGCAGATAAAGTAAGAGAGGTTTTGAAGGGGGTTAGCCACACGGTTGAGGTGGTTTCTAATCCCGAGTTTCTCAAAGAAGGAACCGCGGTGAATGATTTTATGAAACCGGAACGAGTTGTGGTAGGGGCTCAATCCGAATGGGCAAAACAAGTCATGGCAGATCTGTATGCTCCTTACGTGCGGTCGGGTAATCCCATTTTTTTCATGGATAATCGTTCTGCTGAGCTTGCGAAGTATGCGGCCAATGCATTTCTTGCGACTAAAATTTCGTTTATTAACGAGATTGCCAATTTGTGTGAACGGGTGGGCGGGAATATTCAGGATGTGAGAAGGGTATTAGTTACCGATAGCCGCATCGGTTCCAAATTTCTTTATGCGGGATGTGGTTATGGGGGGTCGTGTTTCCCCAAGGATGTTCAAGGTCTTATTCATTTAGGAAAAGAATATGGTCTCGGATTTGAAATGTTCCAAGCGGTGCATTCGGTCAATGAAAATCAAAAAAAAGTTCTTTTTGAAAAAATGAAGAAATATTTCGGGAATCAACTTTCTGGAAAAACGATAGCGATTTGGGGTCTGTCGTTCAAGCCGGAAACCGATGATATGAGAGAGGCTCCAGCGGTGAGACTCATCGAGTTGTTATTGCAATCGGGATGTGCTGTGAAGGCTTATGATCCAGTTGCTCACGATGAAGCCAAGAAGGTGTTTCAAAATCGAATTGCAATTGTGGATCAGGCCTATGATGCGCTACCAGGCGCCGATGCTCTAGCGATATTGACTGAATGGAATGAGTTTCGAACTCCTGATTTTGAAATGATCAAGAGAGAGCTCAACAATCCGGTTATTTTTGACGGAAGAAATCTGTACAACCGGTTAAGTCTCGATAATCAGGGGGTTCAGTACTTCTGTATTGGACAAGTAGATCCATGAGTGAAAATGTGCTTTCGGGACGATATTTAGTTGCGGGTGGAGCTGGATTTATAGGCTCTCATGTATGTGAGACGCTCCTCAACCGTAACTGTGAGGTTGTTGCAGTCGATAATTTTGTGACTGGGAGTCCAGCGAATATAAAAACGCTGCTTGGGAACAAAAACTTTACTTTTATTGAGCAAGATATTGTACGGCCCCTCTCAATTTCCGGACCAGTCACGGGAATTTTTCATCTTGCGAGTCCTGCAAGCCCGGTAGACTACGCAAAACTTCCGATTGAAACTTTGCACGTTGGCGCCTTAGGAAGTGATCAAATTTTAAAACTAGCCTTAGAAAAAAGAGCTTCAATTTTAGTGGCCTCTACTTCTGAAGTGTATGGAGACCCACTGGAGCATCCTCAGAAAGAAACGTATTGGGGAAATGTCAACACGATTGGGCCGCGCGGCTGTTATGACGAATCCAAGCGCTACATGGAGGCCCTCACTATGGCCTACCATCGGGTGCATCAGCTCTCTACGCGCATTGTGAGAATATTCAATACTTATGGACCCCGAATGCGAGTCAATGATGGAAGAGTGGTCCCTAATTTTTGCATGCAAGCTTTGGCGGGCGAGCCTGTCACAGTTTATGGTAAGGGAGACCAAACTCGAAGTTTTTGTTACGTCGATGATATGGTGGATGGGTTGCTGCGGCTCATGGCAAGTTCCTATTTCAAGCCCGTTAACTTAGGAAATCCCCTAGAGATGTCCATTCTTCAATTTGCCCGCAAGATCATCGAGCTCTGTGCGAGCAAATCAACTATTCAGTATTTGCCCTTACCGGAGGATGACCCAAAAATACGGCGTCCAGACATCTCTTTGGCCCAAGAGCTTTTAGACTGGAGGCCTCAGATTGGACTCGATGAAGGCTTGCAAAGAACGGTCAATTACTTCAAAAGTCAGCGTTCCCATCTTTAAAGAGCTTTGCGTTGAACGCAAGAAGCCAGGAGAGCGCTGCGGCACTAACTCCAATCATCAAATGAGTGTCCCCGCAGAAGGCCCATGTTATAATTAGACAGTTCCTGCAGCACTCAATCTAAACTTTTTAATTCGGATAACAAAAATGGATAAAAGAAAATCTCCCGGTAAGGGCGGTAAAGAGCGTGTTATTGACTTAAATAGTTACCGGAAAAACAAAAATGAAGAGCGCAGGAGAGAGTACGAGAGAGTTCTCTTTAATCGTGTTCTGGGCGTTTACAGCTTTGCTGAGAAGAATGGTTTGACCCATGTAGAAGTGGTGGATGTGAGCTTTTCGGGATTACGCTTTCGGGAAGAGCATCCAGAAATGCCGTTTCAGATGGGACAAAAAATGGCCCTTCGGTTTTACTTTACTCCGAACACCTATTTGAGGGTGGTATTAGAAATCAAGCGTACAATCCCTTTTGAGGAAAATGGACGGAGTGGCTTGGAATATGGTTGTGAAATCGATAAGGACACCAAGTCATTTGAAGTGATCAATCAACTGGTTACTTTTATGTACAAATACGCTGAAGTAGCCTGCCAAGATGCGCATCCACCCATGATTTGGTTTTAAGAACTGGGGAGTTCTGGATCCCAAAATATTCTCTTCGTGAGGTCTAAATCCGAGCAATAGGGATAAAGGAAAAGGCCCAGTCGCTTGAAGTCCTCCACCGTTAAGCCTGCCTCTGGTAAAACAACTTCAATACAGGATTCTGCAGTAACAGGAAAAGTCAGGATTCGTTTGCCAGGCTTTTTTTTGTGATTGTTCGTGGCTGGTTGTAAATGCCAACCGAAAGGGTCTGCGCTCCAAGCTTGATATCCACGCACTGCCATTTCCAAGGCCGATTGATAAGAGGCTCTTTGCGCTGGTGATAACTGGGGCAGGCGGTCTAAAATCATATCAATATGATTGAGAACCCAATCACAAGAGTCTTCATCCTCCATCAAAAGTGAAAAACAAGTCTCACACTGAGAACGAATGGCCGGAAAAAGTTCTGGAGGTGATACGTGATTTTTATAAATCAAATCCAAAAACTTAAGCACTTCCTCACTGTCCTTAATCAGCGAAAGCTGATTTCCTCCAGCGATTAATTTCATTTTTGATCTCAGACGAGAGCGTTTCAAGGGACTCTCCCCAGAATATGAGAAACCAACTCCTCGAAACCTGTCCCGCTTTCCTGAACGGTCATGAATCGAGGTGGATGTTTGAGTTGCGGTAAAAAGTATTTCACGTTGGCGACTCCAACGCTATTAGGAAAATATTCAAAGAGGGGTTCGTCATTGGGGGAATCTCCAGAAAAAACAATGTTCTCTTTGTGGATTCCCAGATTAGAACCGAAACGATTGAGCCAGAATTCACACGCCGTTAATTTCGTATGGTGGCCCACCCAAAAATTGATGTGGATGGAACTCAGTTTGGCGGTAACAGCCGAGTCCTTCTTTAAGAAATTCATCATCCAATGCACTTGATCAGGGGAGAGCAGAGGGGGCTCCTCATTAAAATCTATAGCAAAATCAAACAGGCGATAAGGTTGGTCGGTAGCCAGCTTGGCATCTGGAATCTGCTGTTGGATCTGATTAAATAATTGTGTGAGATGATTTTTCTGTGACTTGAGGTCATTTTGAGCTGCTAAGCAATGGGTGGTTATTCTTTTTCCTTCACGCCACATGATACCTGCCCCGTTTTCAAAAATCATTGCAGAAAGAGGAAGTAATCGCATGAGGGTATCTGCCCATCCGGCCGGTCTGCCAGAGACAATAACGACTGGATATCCGTGATGATTCAAATCGTGGATGGCCTGTAAGGTGCTCGGCATGATTTGAGAGTTTTTGGTGATGGTATCGTCCAGATCTGAAAACAAAGCCTTAATAGGTTTTCGAACTAATTGGGTCAATGGAAGTGGCTTCATTTGGTTTCCTCATTCAGAAATTGAATCAATCGTCTGGGATAGTCGGTGATGATGCCATCTACGCCCCATGCCACCGCTTGCTTCCATTCGTCTAATCGATTCAAGGTCCAGGGATGAATTAAAATTCCTAAGCGGTGACACTCTTGAATCAAGTCCGGGCTGAGTAAATGAAATGCAGGAGAGATAATTTGGGCGCCCAGCTTTTTGGTTTCCTCACAGAGGGATAATTTTCCCGTTTCAAAAAGGGCTGATAGCTTCAGGGTAGGATCAAGAAGTTTTGCCTCTCGAAGAGTGGGGATGTCAAAGCTTTGGAAAACGACGTTTTCAGTGTAGTTGTGCTTTTTCAAGAGCGTCACTACAGTGCGGACAAAAGTGCTTTTTTCGGTGGAGTTCTTCAAACCCGCCATCTTGGCTTCGATGTTTAAATGGACTTTCTTTGGAGATTTTGATTTTGCCCAAATTAATACTTCCTCCAGAGTGAGCAGGCGTTGACCTGGGACGGACTTCTGGTCGGGAAACAGCGGATTAGGTACTGAGCCACAATCAAATTTTTTGAGTTGGTTTACGCTCAACGTTCGGATGGGCAATGACCGCTTTAAAGGACGCTGGTCGGGGCCGATGCAGAAGTCTACTGACACTGCAGGGTCATGGGAGACCACGGGGACATCTCCCTTCGCTAGGTTCAAGTCGAGTTCTACCCAATCGGCTCCGGACTCAACCGATTCTTCAAATGCACTGAGCGTATTTTCAGGATGAGTCCCTCGAGACCCTCTATGCCCGTGTACTTGGGGGCGCAACTTTTTCGGTTCTTTGGAAGTAGCTGGAGCGGGAGTCAGAGACTGGCAACCCCACAGAAAAAATACGATTGTGCTGATGATGGAAAAGTACGAGTTCAAGTAAGGCCCATTGAAGAAGCTTCGCGGAGCGATTTTTGAAATGTTTTCGATCCTTCCCGTGGCTCTACGGGAAGTTTTCCGACCCCACACAGAATCTGCTCAATCATATCCTTGATAAAGACATCTTTTTGAAAGGCAAAGAGATGTCCTCGTCCAGCAGACTCGAATAACTTATGACATCCTAATAAAAGGCCCCATAAGAGGAAGGTGGTTTGAAGAGCTGCATCTTCTTCCTCTGCGCGAAAGTAGGGCGATTGCTGAATGAAGTTTTTTATTCTGTCTAAACTAGCCAATGTAACGCTCATCAAGCGCGTGAGGGTCGTTGCTTGAATCTCAACCTCTTTCATTCCTTTGTAGGAATACAGGAGCAAATCAAAGTACTCTCCGTAAGGGCCATAAAATGCGAAAAACGAGTGAGCAATTTCAACCAAACATTCTCGGACTTGGGTTTTGTTTTTATGGTTTTTTGCCTTTTTAAGAAGCGCCTCAAGCCGTTTATCGAACTGTTCCGCCCCTTTGAGGGCTAGCGAAGCAAAAATATCCTCTTTGGATTGAAAATAGCGATAAATCAGACCAACGCTGATTTCCGCTTCCTGTGCCACATCCTGCAGGGGAGTATTCAAAAAGCCTTTTCTTTCAAATAGCTGCCGAGCAGCTTCGAGAATATCATTCGTGCGCTGCCGTTTTTCGCGCTCTTTACGTTCTTTGATGCCCATTTTTTTCCTCGCTTACCTGCGCGATTTTGTGATAAATCGGCCCCTCAGTCTCGTACAGGAGTGGGCTCCCTGGCAAGACTTCTTGTAGTGGGCAAAAAAAAAATGAACGGCATTCAAAAAGAAAATATGATTCAATAAGCAGTTGAATTGACTCGGGTTTTCTTTTGGACGATTCTAGACAAGGTAGAGGGAATGAAAGAGTTGGAAATGACAGGATCTAAAGACATTTTTCAGAAATGTGCCTCTTTTGAAGAAGCTAATCGTGTGCGTCAATTAGGCGTTTATCCCTATTTCCGATCCATTGAGGAAACCAAGGGCAATGAAGTGATTTGTAATGGCCAAACTAAGATCATGATTGGGTCTAATAACTATCTTGGACTCGCCCAAGATCCTCGAGTGATTGAAGCTGCCTGTGAAGCCGCCAGGAAATATGGCTCTGGTTGCACGGGGTCTCGTTTTCTGAATGGTAATATTCAACTGCATGAACAGCTTGAAGCAGAATTGGCTGAATTTTTACAAAAAGAAGCAGTTCTCTTGTTTTCTACGGGCTTCTTTGTGAATCAAGGGGTGTTAGCCACCTTATTAGAAGACGGCGATGCTATTTTATGCGACCGGGAAAACCACGCCAGTATTTTAGATGGCTGTAAGCAGTCAGCAGCCAAGACGATTCCATTTGCGCATAATTCAGCTGAGGCACTCAGGCGCCGCCTGGAACGGTTACCAGAAACAGCTGGTAAACTCCTGATAGTAGATGGTGTGTTTAGCATGTCAGGAGATATTGTGGATTTGCCTGCCATGACCAAGGTGGCGAAGGAGTATGGCTGTAGGATTTATGTGGATGAAGCGCATGCTCTTGGGGTTTTGGGGCCTCGAGGTGAAGGAACCGTACATCATTTTGGAATGGATCAAGATGTAGATCTGGTCATGGGGACCTTCTCCAAAAGTTTGGGGTCAATGGGAGGGTTCATTGCTGGGCCCGAATACGTCGTTGATTACTTAAAACACAAAGCACGATGCTTCATGTTCACTGCTTCTTTAGCGCCTGCAGTGGCCGGCGGCGTATTAAAAGCACTTCAGATCCTGAAAAAAGAGCCAGAACTCATGGAAGGATTGTGGAAAAACACCCGCAAGATGCATAAAGGATTCAAGGAGCTGGGCTTCCAAATTGGCACGACTCAAACTCCGATTGTTCCTATTGTGATTGGGAGCGAAGTTAAGGCTTTCATGTTCGCCCAAAAATTGTTCGAAGCGGGCATCTTCGCTACTCCTGCAGTCTTCCCAGCGGTTCGTTACGGCGAAGCAATCATTAGAACCAGCTACATGTCGACCCATACCGATCAGGAATTAGATTATGTGTTAGAGACTTTTGCTCGCCTCGGTCGAGAATTGGGAGTATTTGAAGAAGCTGCATATACGGGGGGCACTAAAAAGAATGGTTACGATTTCAGCAGCAACAACGCCGAAATTATTAAAAATCTTCGAAAATCTTCCGGAGATGCTGCATCCGAATCTGCAGCATCTGGTACCCCCATTCCCCGGTAGCATTTCAAAACTCATCGGTACGCAATCTCCACTGGTAAGAGCCGGCGGAAAAATACTCCCTTTGATAGCTTTTCAGGGACAGCGGCCGGTGGGGCGCATTGCCGCCATTTTGAATCGTGCCCACAATGAATATTATCAAGACCGGACCGGGTTTTTTGGGTTTTTTGATTTCGTTCAGGATGAGAAAGTAGCCGAGGCTCTGTTGAAAGAAGCTGAGGCTCAGTTGCTGAGCTGGGGATGTGGCATTCTCCGAGGGCCTTATAGTCCGTCAGTAAATGACGAATGCGGACTCCTTGTTGAGGGGTTTGATTCCGCGCCCATGATCCTCATGCCGTTTAACCCAGATTATTATCAAGCAATTTATTCACGACTGGGCCTGAATAAGGTTCGTGATTTGTATGCGTACTACTTAACTTCTGACTTGGTAGTTCCAGAAAAGATCAAGAAAGTCGTCGAACGTGTGAAAAAAAGAAGCGGCGTCTCTTTTCGCAATATTGACTTAAAAAACCTTGATGCGGAACTGCGGGTTATCCAGGAGCTCTATAACGGGACTCTAAAACGGAATTGGGGTTTCGTTCCCATTAGTTTTGAGGAGCTAAAATTTGCAAGTGAGGATTTAAAACAAATTATAAAACCGGACTTGGTTATGATTGCAGAAAAAGAAGGGGTTCCGGTTGGATTTTCCATGCTTTTACCCAACATGAACGAATTCATGTTGAAGTCAAAAAAACACTCCGGACTGCTACGCGTTCTGAATTTTGTATGGCAATTAAAGACCCGAACCCCCAGCGAAGCCCGCTTAGCAGTGCTTGGGGTGAAACCGGAATTTGAGAACGCAGGAATTCCCGCCGTTTTTTATTGGGAAAGTATTCAAAGAGGGAGAAAGAGTTTTAAAGGAGGAGAGCTTTCCTGGATCGAGGAGAGTAATATTCCTATGATGAGAAGTTTAGAGCTCATGGGAGCAAAAAAATATAAAACTTATTCTATTTTTGAGAAGCCCATATGAAAGTCATGTTGACTGGTGCCAGCGGGTTTGTGGGGCGCAATCTGTTTATATCGCTACTAACAGATCCGCGGGTTCAAAAGATTGTTTTGCCGGTGAGAGAACCTCGAAAGTTAACAAAGCAGTGGGAGCAAGATGGGATTCGGGTTTCAGAGAATAAAGTAGAAGTGATTGAGACCGCGGCTCCCGAATGGCATGGTTTAGGATCTCAAGCAGTTGATGTTTTGATTCACTCTGCCGGAATTTTGTTTGCCCGTGCCCAAAAAGATTTTTTTGATACGAATGTGAAGGGAACTCTAAACTTACTGAAGCAGGTCAAGTACGATCGGGCAGTTGTTTTGTCTTCGCAGGCGGCCAGCGGTCCATGCCAAGCTGGACAAAACACCAAGACTGAAAACGATGTTCCTGAACCGATCACTTGGTATGGGCGGTCCAAGCTGGAAATGGAACGCCTGGTGCAGGAACAGTTAGGTGACAAAAATATTATCTGTATTCGGCCTCCGATCATTTTAGGGGCGCGAGATACAGCTACTTTACCCCTTTTTAAGATGGTTAAAGGACGGGTTCTGTTCAAGCCCGGATTGAAGCCAAAATATTACAGCTATATTGCGGTAAAGGATTTAGTCAGAGCGATTGAGCAGGTGATATGGGTGTCAAATCCTCTGAAGGCATTCCAACAGAAAGTTTATTTTGTAGCTTCTGAGGAAGTCATCACGGATGAAACCCTGATTGTCACAGCTGCGGCAGCTGCAAAAAAACGGGGCGTCTTGTTGAAGATTCCGCAGCCCCTTTTGAAGGGAATCGTAAAAGTAGTGGATGCCGTCCCTGCATGGAGAGAAGCGATTCCCTCCTTGTCGAGCGATCGTGCTCAAGAGATTTGGCCTGACCGATGGGTGGTTTCATCCCATAAGTTTCAACAAATGTTTGAATGGCAGGCGAAATGTCCGCTATTAGAGACTCTTAAGGAAACCCATGATTGGTATGTTCGGAATGGAGATCTTTAAAATGACAACGGGAGATCTGCTGTTAACTGGGCAAACTGAGAGTCACACCCATTTGTTTCAAGCGAGCTTCAGAGTGCATCAGGAGTTGATTAAGCCACTTAGGGCATTGGAAGCAGAGGCTCGAAACGCCGGCTTTCAATTTCAAGTCGTCAGTGCCTACCGAAGCTTTCAAAAGCAGGTAGATATTTGGAATGCTAAAACCGAAGGGAAGTTGCCGGTTTTAGATGAGCAAGGGGTTCCGTTGAGCACTGATAAATTGTCATCGCATGAACTGATGGAGGCTATCTTGAAGTGGTCCGCATTACCAGGGACTAGCCGACACCATTGGGGCACTGACCTCGATGTGATCGACGGGGCAGGTCTCAAAGAAGGGGAACGAGTTCGATTAGTGCCAGAGGAGTTTTCCGGAAACGGTCCCTTTGCTGCGCTTCACCTGTGGCTGGATCAGCATTTGTCTCGTTTTGGGTTTTTCAGGCCCTATCGAACGGATCGAGGAGGGGTAAGCCCAGAAAGATGGCATATCAGTTATGCCCCGTTGGCAGAAAAATTTTTGGAGCAACTGTCAGAGGAGAAGGTCGCTCAGGCATTAGAAAATAGTACCTTGATTCTAAAAAAGGAAGCGCTCCAGAACCTAGGCAGCATCTTCGAAACCTACGTAAAAAACATCGATCCGGTTTAAGCACCCGTATTTCTATCTGAATCTGAGAGTATTCAAAACTGTTGGCTAGCGATTAGTCGTTGTCTTTCAGAATTCAGCCTGCAATCGAGTAGAGTTTTCTGGCATTGGCGTTGCACACTTGGGGGAGCACTAGGGAATCCTGCAGCTGATTTTTGAGTGGATGTAGATTTTTTGCTGGATGTGACGAGTTTAACAGTTGCAACGTCCCCTAACCCCCAAACTCCCCTAAGGAGTATGATAAAATCGGGGATAGTGACTCATCTTGAGTTCGTCCCCGTTTTTATCGTAAAATAAAGAGCCCCATAAAAATAAGTGACTCACTGCGATAACAAGGTCCAATAGACAGATTGACCAGTGGCTCACGTCCGACAAGAATAACCGTTATGTCAAATCGATCAAAAATGGGAGTCGAGCTCCAGCCCAGCGAACTCAAACTGACTCAGCTAAATGTCTCACTCCCTACTTGGATAGTGCAGGACCTAGAACAGATGAGTAAAACCACTCAAAGTCCACTCGATGAATTGATCAAGACCTCGCTGATGATGTTCATCGCTACTCATAATGATTACTTAGGAAAAAATAAAAACAATCAATGAATCCAAACAAGGGGCAGATTCGAAAGTTTTTTCAAACATTTTCACTGTTGGTTTTATCTTTGTTTGTTGTAGTTGCTCTCGGTGGATTAGGAGTGCTTTACTACATCACCTCAGGGCTTCCCCCCGTCAGCCAATTAAAAGATTTCCAGCATGCTCATGCCACCGAGGTTTTTTCTGACGAAGGGAAAAAAATAGGGGAGTTTACGACTGAAAGAAGATATCCAGTCGAATTTAAAAAAATCCCCCAACATGTTATTCACGCTTTTCTTTCTGCCGAAGATGCCCATTTTTTTGATCACAAGGGAATCGATTTGAACAGTATTGCCCGCGCTGTATGGTCAAACGTAGTTCGGGGTCGTTATGCTCAAGGGGGCAGCACCATCACTCAGCAGGTAGCGCGAGCGCTCTTGTTAGAATCAAAAAAGAAAGTCATCACTCGAAAGTTGCGGGAAATGGTGTTGGCCTATCGCATGGAGAGAGAACTCTCCAAACAGGAAATTTTATCTTTGTATTTAGCCGAAATCTATTTGGGGCATGGGGCCTATGGAATCGGTGCTGCAGCCAGAAATTATTTTCATAAATCTGTTTCCGACCTCACTGTGGCTGAAGCCTCCTTGTTGGCTGGGCTCCCTCAACGTCCCAATGATTGGAATCCATTCCATCATCCCGACTTAGCAAAAAAACGACAGAGCTATGTGCTGAGACGAATGGTAGACGATAAACATTTAGAAGAAGAGGAAGCGAAGACGGTGTTTGCTGAACCCATTCGTTTGTTTCCGCTAGTAGATGTGAACAATACTGAGGCTCCTTACTTTGTCGAGTACGTGCGGCAGCATCTCATGACCAAATACGGGTCCGAAGAGGTGTTGAAACAGGGGTTTAAAGTTTACACTACGGTGAATTACGAATTTCAAAAAGCAGCAGAGCGATCCTTGCATCGAGGAGTTCGAGAGGTTGATAAAAGAGCGGGGTGGCGGGGAGTTGCTCAGCATTTGAATTCACAAAGTGAGAAGGACGAGTGGCGCGCCCAAGTGCACAGAAAAGTCTTGGATGAATTAAATCCTCCGAGAGTGTTACCCGGCGACGCCGCTGAAAGAGCTCTGAAAGTTCTTGATATTGATTTGAGCCCATATGGTGCAAAAGCAAGTAATTTTGTGGGTGATACGCCGGTGAAGGTGGGAGGGTATTATCCTGCTTTAGTCATAGAGGTCGACTCCCAAAAAAATGAAGCAGAGATTCGAATAGGATTGACCTCAGGAAAAATTACGCTGGAGCCAAGCCAGTGGATTCTCATTCAGGGAAGACCCTTGGAGCGGCTGAATGATGTGATCAGTGAAGGGGATGTCATTTCAGTCAAAGTAGAACAAGTCGATAAACAACGTGGGATTGCTCTTTGTGCCATCGATCAAGATCCCGAAGTTTCCGGGGCTTTACTTTCCTACGATGTAAAAAATGGATTTGTTCGCGCCATGGTGGGAGGTCTTGATTTCTTAAAGAGCAAATTCAACAGCGCACTTCAGGCAAAGCGTCAGGTGGGGTCTACCTTTAAGCCGCTTTTGTATGCCGCAGCTTTTGATAAGGGCTTCTCGCCGTCTTCTTTAGTCACTGATTCTCCGGTAGTGTTCAAAAACGATGACAAGGTAGAAGTAGATACCAGTGCGGTTCCCGGTGAAGATTGGAAACCCCATAATTTTGGGGGGCGTTTTGAAGGCGAAATCCCATTGAGAGAAGCCTTGATTCGTTCAATGAATATCCCGACAGTCAAACTCTTATCTGAAATCACCATTGATTATGGCATTCAATATGCTCGAAGCTTGGGGATCACTTCACCGTTACCTCGCGATCTTACGATTGGACTAGGTTCATGGTCTGCGAGTCTCGAAGAGATCATGCGGGCTTATGCTATTTTTCCACGCTTAGGAAAACCGATTGTTTTGAACTATATCAAGAGAGTTGAGGATAGTTCTGGAAAAATCATTGAGGAACTTCCTGCACTTCAAAATCCGGCGGAAGCAACGGGAACGCCTGAAATAGTGGCAGGAGCTCTTCAGGCAGATGAGCCACCTGTTATTTCCCCTCAAACGGCTTATGTGATGACTGATTTATTAAAAGCCGTGATCCGAGAAGGGACTGGGAGAGCAGCTGCCGGAGCTTCGGGTTCCATTGCGGGTAAGACTGGCACTTCAAATGATCATCGAGATGCTTGGTTTGTCGGCTATTCCCCCCATGTGATGGCGGGGGTTTGGATTGGGTATCTCAAGGAGAAAGCTTTGGGATCGAGCGAAACGGGTGGAAAAGCGGCAGCGCCGATCTGGGCAGAGTATATGAGATCGGTCGCTGGCTCCTATCCTAAAAATGATTTCTTGATTCCAGAAGATGTTGTTTTTGCGTATGTGGATAAAACCACCGGCAAGTTGGCTGCCCCGGGAAATCCGAATCGGGTGCGAGTGGCTTTCAAAGCGGGAACAGTGCCTAATGCATTTGCTTCCAATATTCCTCGAGTCGGTGAACCCAATTTAAGAACGACGACTGCAACTCCATCACCCACTCCCGGTTCAGGTGAAAGCCCAGCGGTAGTTCCCCCTCCGGTGCCTGGCGCAGTTTCAGAGGGTTCCAGTCCTGAAGGCGCACTGCCCCCCGACGAGGAAACCTCTGATTTTCAAAGAGAAGGCTACGAATAACATCTCTTCGGTCTTGATTGGCCACCTCTTGTTTTATTTTCAATAAACTGCTAGAACTGCCTCCGTTTGGTTCATGACTTTCAAAGCGGGCCGATAAAGCCCGCTTTTTTACTATTAGAGCGGATGCATTTGGATTCGATTTACAAAACAGAGACAGAACTTAACTTGTTGGAAATGTTAGAAAAAGAGCTGTCTCCGCTCGGATTTAGAGTCGTTGATTTAGATTGTCGATTGTCTGGAAAATCGCTCCTTCGTATTTTTGTAGAGCGAATTGGTGGCCCAGAAGGCTCCGTATCTATTGATGATTGTGCAGTGATTTCAAGGCATCTGGACCCGATTCTCGAGCAATCCTCCATTTTTGAGGGGAGTTATGAGCTCGAAGTTTCCTCCCCCGGACTCGACAGACGGTTGCGATTGGCAAGTGACTTTGAAAAGGCCACGGGTAGAGAAATTAAAGTAGCCTTTACTGAAGGAATTCCTGGAGTTGGCGCTCAAGCACGAGGAGAACTGTTGGGCGTTCAATCAGGAGAAGTAAAATTAAAAGTTTCTGGAAAGCCGATTTCGGTGAGCTTGAAAAATATCAAAAAAGCTCAAACCGTTTGGCAGTATCGTATTTAGTTGGAGGTAACATCAAATGGCGTCGGAATTATCCCAAGTATTGGATCAAGTTCAAAAAGATAAAGGAATTGATCGCTCAGTTTTAGTCGAAGCATTGGAATCAGCAATGCTGACTGCCGCCAAAAAGAAATTTGGTCTTCATGTTGAGCTTGAGGCCCACTTCAATGAAGATCTCGGTGAAGTTGAACTGTTTCAGTTCAAAACCGTCGTGGAGGATGTTGGAGATCAAAATACCGAAGTCCTTGCAGACGAAGCTAAACAACTTGATCCGGATGTTGCTCTCGGAGACAGCATTGGTATCAAACTAGATTCCTCGGAGTTTGGGCGGATTGCTGCTCAAACTGCTAAACAAGTGATCATTCAAAAAGTGAGAGATGCTGAACGAGATATTATTTACAACGAATTCAACATCAAAAAAGGTGAGTTAGTGAGCGGTACCTGCCGTCGTGTGGAACGGGGCTGTCTTGTCGTCGATGTGGGACGTACCGATGCTATTTTGCCCACTCGAGAACAAATCCCTGGAGAAAGCTTTAAACCGGGAGATAGAGTCTTGGCTTTCCTGATTGATGTTCAGCAAACGCCTCGGGGACCCAAAATTGTTCTGTCACGAACCTGTTCTGAACTCCTCATTCAATTATTTAAAAATGAAGTTCCTGAAGTCGCAGAAGAAATTGTTCAAATAAAAGGCGCAGCTCGCGAACCTGGAATTCGAGCTAAAATTGCGGTTACCTCAACCGATCCCGATGTGGATCCTGTGGGGGCCTGTGTGGGGGTTAAAGGCGCCCGAGTCCAAAATGTGGTGCAGGAGCTTCGCGGAGAAAAAATTGACATTGTTCCGTGGGATGCAGATGAGACCCGCTTTGTGTGCAATGCCTTAGCACCAGCTGAAGTTTCTAAAGTAGTCATTGATGAATATGCCCATGCGATGGAGATTGTTGTTGCAGATAATCAGTTGTCTCTTGCGATTGGGAAGAGAGGCCAAAATGTGAAGTTGGCTTCGATTTTAACGGGCTGGAAGCTGGACATTCTTTCTGAAACGAAAATGGCCATTCGACAAGATGCTATGAAAGCTATGTTCATGTCGATTGAAGGCATGACCGATACTTTGACCCAAAGCCTATATCATTATGGCTACACTAAAGTGGAGCAGTTGATTGCCACCGAAGTGGAGCAACTGAAAGAAGTTCCTGGTTTCACAGAAGAGAAGGCAATCGAAATCAAGGCAAATGCTCAGAAATTGATTGATTCAGGTAAGCTAGAGGAAATGAAGAAGCATTATCTTGAAACAGAGAAAAAAGCTTCCCAAGATCCTAATAAGATGTCGGCTGACGCTGTATTTGAGCGCTTGAAAGCCGAAGTAAAAGCTCACGAAGAGAGAGAAAAAAATGAGGAAAATGTTTCTCAGCAGGCTGAAACAGCTTCTGAAGAAACTAGCAAAGCAACTGAGTAATACATTTGAAATCAGAAACGGGTGCGCATGACGGGTAAATTAAAAATTTACGAATTGGCTAAAGATCTCGGATTAGAAGCTCAACAAGTGGTGGAAGCTGCCCAAAAATTGGGGCTGCAAGCCAAAGGCATCACAGGGCTTTTAGGCACCGAAGAAGTGAAGACCATTCGAGATTATTTTAAGAAAAACAAACCTGCGGCCACTAAGAAAGATGCGACACCCAAAGCCTCTTCCAGTGTTTCTGAAAAGCGAGTGGGCGCAACTGTTATTAGAAGACGAGCGGTAACTAAAAAAGCGGATGAAGCTGCTACAACCGTTGAGACTGCACCAGAGACCTTAGAAAGTAGTGAGGCCTCAGGAGTTGAGTCGACCCAAGCGCAGAGTTCTGCCCAAACTGAACAAGAACCGGTTGCCACTTCTGAAGAGCAGAGTGTGGAAAGTCCGGCTTCTGTGGAGGTTGCGCCTCCTACTTCGGCAGCTAAAGCAGATACAAGCGAGCCAAGCAAAGCCACTGAACCTCCAAAGCGGCGTTTCTTCCCCTCGATTGTGAAGCGGGTATCTACAGAATCTTATTTGGGTGAAAAAGTTGGGCCTAAAGTAGAGCGCCCCAAACGGGAAGTGAGTATGAAACCGGGCCCAAAAAAAGGTCCTGGAATGCCTGCAGGAGGAGAAGCTGGCGCTGCAGAACCCGGAAGTCTCATGGGGCTGAAACGGGTTCAGGATATTGAATCCACTACAGCTATAGAAGCGGGTAAAGAAGCTGGCCGACGCCGATTGCTGGAGAGACAAAATACTGTTTTTAAAAGCTCAGATTTTCTAAAGCGTGAGTTGGTTCACTCTACCAAGAAGAAGAAGAATGCGATCACCCGGCCAGCTTTGAAAACCCAGATCACAACCCCGGCGGATCATAAGCGGGTCGTTGAAATGGGAAAAGGGATCACGGTAGGAGATCTCGCCAAGGAAATGGGCCAGAAAGCTGCAGGGGTCATCCAAAAGTTAATGACGATGGGTGTGACGGCGGCTCAGAACCAAATTGTTGATTTTGATACTGCCTGTCTTGTGGGCCAGGAATTTGGTTTTGAAATTAAGCAACGAGTTTTTAAAGAAGAAGATTATGTGCCTTCGTTGGATCTGTCGGCTGATGTGCTGAAGCCGCGAGGCCCTGTAGTCACTATTATGGGCCATGTGGACCATGGAAAAACCTCCTTGCTCGATGCGATTCGTAAAACCAATGTGGCGAGTGGAGAAGCTGGTGGCATCACTCAGCACGTGGGTGCCTACTATGTGGATGTGCCCAAAAAAGGGCGTGTTACTTTTATTGATACTCCTGGCCATGAAGCTTTTACGGCCATGAGAGCTCGAGGTGCTAAAGTTACTGATATCGTGGTTCTGGTGGTGTCTGCTGTGGATGGCGTGATGCCACAAACCTTGGAATCCGTTGATCACGCCAAAGCTGCAGGAGTGCCCATTGTGGTGGCTGTGAATAAATCGGATTTACCAGACGCTAATCCCGATCGGATTAAACAGACTTTGGCAGGGCATGGATTAGCTCCTGAGGAGTGGGGCGGAGATACTCTTTATGTTTCAGTATCTGCAAAAACTGGAAAGGGGTTGGATACACTTCTAGACTCCATTCTGCTCCAAGCTGAAGTTTTAGAACTAAAAGCCAACTATGAGGTACCTGCTCGAGGTACGGTGGTTGAATCCCGTTTGGATAAGAACCGTGGACCGTTGGTGTCTGTTTTAGTTCAGCATGGAAAGCTACACGCAGGCGAGATTGTAGTGTGTGGAACTTCCTATGGAAAAGTTCGGGCTCTCAGTAATGATCGAGCTCAGCGAGTGGATGAAGCACTCCCTGGTGTTCCTGTAGAAATTTTGGGATTACCGTCTGTCCCAGATGTGGGAGAGCTCTTTTATGTAGTGGCTGATGAAAAAACTGCCAAAACGGTAACCACAGCAAAGGTAGATCAAGCAAAACAAACCGCTGCGGAAAACAAGCCAAAACTCACTCTAGAAGAGATGTTGGCTCAAGCGGCGACAGATAAAGAATTGAGAGTGGTTTTAAAAGCGGACGTTCAGGGGTCAGTAGAGGCTTTGCGTGAAACGCTCACGAAACTCCCCTCTGAAAAAGTGAAGCTTAAGTTGTTACATGCCTCAACAGGCGGTGTTACAGAAAGTGACATTATGTTGGCTTCGGCCAGTCAAGCTGTGGTGGTGGGTTTCAACGTGCGACCTGATGTAAAAGCAATCAAGCTTGCTGAACGCCAAGGAATTGAAGTGCGTACCTACAGCATCATCTACGAAATGCTGGACGATCTGAAGAAAATGCTGCTGGGACTGGTTGACAAGAAGGTACGCGAAAAAGTCATCGGTCGGGCGGAAGTTCGGGATATCTTCTCAGTGCCAAAAGTGGGGACCATTGCAGGAAGCGCCGTGATCGATGGAAAAGTACAGAGAGGCTGTTTCTTGAGATTGTTAAGAGAGAATCGAATTGTTTACGAAGGAAAGATTTCCTCATTGAAGCGATTCAAAGAGGATGTCAAAGAAGTCGCTCAAGGATTCGAATGTGGGATCGGACTTGAAAACTTCAATGATTTAAAGCTTGGAGATCAGTTCGAGGCCTACGTAAAAGAAGAAATCGCTGAAACCAGCCTGTGATATGAGCGGTAGTATTCGAACAGAAAAAGTAGCCCAGACCATTCGAGAGACGTTGATGCATTTGCTCCTAAGAGACGTTGCCGATCCTCGGATCAAAGAAGTCATCATCACCGACGTTAAAGTTTCAAAGGATCTTCATTTAGCTTGGGTGTATTACGACACCCGAGACGGAGTGAATCTAGCCCCCCAGAAAAAAAAAGAAATAGAGAAAGGGCTGTCGAGTGCAAGTTCCTTTTTTCGGCGTAAAATTGGGGAGGCTATGGTTTCCAAATTCACTCCCGAGCTTCGATTCAAACTCGATACTCATACATCAGAAGTCAATCAACTCTTAGGACTGATGGAACAAATCCGTCAGAGCCCAGAGACTTCATCTACTGAGGAATAAATGAATCCAGGAGCAGTGCTTTTGCTGGACAAACCGGTGGGGCTCACCAGTTTTGATGTTGTTCGTCAGATTAAAAAGATTTATCCCGGGGAAAAGGTTGGGCATGCGGGAAGTTTGGATCCCTTTGCTACCGGATTATTGCTAGTCTTGATTGGCGCAGCTACTAAGTTTTCTGATTGGCTGATGAGCTCAGACAAAAGTTATCAAGCCACAGTGAAGCTCGGGATTGAAACTGACACTCTGGATTGGACAGGTAAAACAAGCCTTGTGGCTCCCGTGCCCGAGATTTCATTTGAAAAGGTCGAAGCCTCTCTGAACAGTTTTTTAGGGGGTTGGGAGCAGACACCTCCGATGTTCAGCGCAAAGAAAAAAAATGGAGTTAAACTATACGAGTTGGCCCGACAGAATATCACGATTCCTCGAGAGAAAGTTCTCGTGCGGATCGAATCTTTAGACTGTGTTGACTGGAGTCAAACTCATTTAGGCTTTCAAGTGCGGTGCTCTAAAGGCACTTATGTTCGGGTTTTGGGGCAGGAAATAGCTCGAAAGCTGGGAACAGTAGGGCACTTAACGGCTCTCCGGCGACTCCAAAGTGGTAGGTTTGGAGTCGAAGAGGCTCTCAGCCTTGAAGCAATTAAAAACGCCCCAGAAGAGGCAAGACAGCAAGGATATCGTAGGTTTATGCAAGTTTACGCGGAACAAGCGTCCCAAAAGGGCAGGGACCAAAAAGTTGAAATTCCTCAATTGCCAAGGGGAGTTATTAATGATAATCCTACGTCCCAAAATAGAATGTATTAGAAATTAAGAGGGAAACTGTGAGTCTCACAAAGGAACAAAAAACTGCAGTCATCGGTAATTATAAAACCCATTCGGGAGATACCGGTTCTCCAGACGTTCAAGTCGCGTTACTGACCGAACGGATCAATGGTTTAGCGCCGCACTTTAAAGAGCACAAAAAAGATCACCATTCCAGACGAGGATTACTCAAATTAGTAAGCTCTCGAAGACGTCTTTTGGACTACATCAAAAAGACTGATTCAGCTCGCTACCAACAGCTGATCCAACGCCTGAATATCAGAAAGTAAAGGAATCATCCCCATGAGTGTTGTCGAAGTAAGCCGTGAATACGGCGGACGTCTGTTAACTTTACAAACCGGAAAATTGGCGAAGCAAGCAGATGCTTCGGTGGTTGCTAGATACGGAGATACCATGGTGCTCGTCACTGTGGTTTCGGCAAGAAAGCTCGGAGCCTCCCCTGATTTTTTTCCTCTGACAGTTGATTTTCAGGAGAAATATTATTCAGCGGGAAGAATCCCAGGCGGGTTCTTTAAGCGAGAAGCTAAGCCCTCTGAAAAAGCCACTCTTTCTGCGCGACTCATTGATCGGCCCATTCGTCCATTGTTTCCAGAAGATTATCTGTTTGAAACAAACGTCGTAGCTACTGTTCTCTCAGTCGACGGAGTAAACGATCCTGACTTTGTTGCTGCTATAGCAGCCAGTGCCGCCCTTCATATTTCTGATATTCCCTTTAATGGCCCAGTAGCGAGTTGCCGGGTGGGATTATTGGAAAATAAGTTTGTTCTGAATTTCCCTCACTCAGAGGCTCCACAGACCAAATTAGACTTGTTGGTGGCCGGAGTGCCTACCGGTGTGGTGATGGTAGAAGGCATGAGCCGAGAAGTATCGGAAAAAGAAATGGTCGATGCTTTAGAATTCGCTCAGCAAGAAATGAAGATTATATTTGAAATGCAGGAAGAGCTAAGGAAGAAAGTGGGTAAAGAAAAGCGTTCTTATGAGAAGCCCCACAAAGATCCTGAGTTGAAAAAGAGTATCCGGGATTTTTGCTGGCCCTTATTTGAAAAAGCTTTTGCTATCCGCGAGAAGCTGGCGCGTTACCAAGCCATTGATGAAGTAAAAGTAGCATTGAAGGGTAAGTTCGAAGTTGCTGAAGCTACAAAAAACGAAGACAAAGCCAAAAACAAATTAGTGGGAACCTACTTTGAAGAAGTAAAAGCAGAATATGCCCGGGAACTCACTCTGAACACCAAGCGACGAATCGATGGCAGGGCTTACAATGATATCCGGCCCATTTCATGTGAAACGGGCTTGTTGCCGCGAGTACACGGCTCTGCACTCTTTACACGAGGTGAAACGCAAGTTTTGGCCGCCATTACTTTAGGAACTGCCGACGACGAACAAAAAATTGATTCCATTAGCGGTGTGTTTCAGAAAACATTCCTGCTCCATTACAACTTTCCCCCTTTTTCGGTTGGGGAAGCTCGGCCATTGCGTCCGCCCGGTCGTCGTGAAATTGGGCATGGCTTTTTAGCTGAAAGAGCTTTGTTGCCTCTCGTTCCTAGTAAAGAGCAATTTCCTTACACCATCCGTTTGGTTTCTGAAGTCCTAGAATCGAATGGTTCTTCCTCAATGGCGACTGTTTGCAGTGGCTCATTGGCTATGATGGACGCAGGGATCCCCTTGGCTAAACCCGTCGCTGGTGTAGCAATGGGGTTAATCAAGGAAGGTGATAAAGTTGCGATTCTTTCTGATATTCTTGGAGATGAAGATCACTTGGGAGACATGGATTTCAAAGTCTGTGGTACCCAAGAGGGTGTTACCGCATTCCAAATGGACCTGAAGATTGGGGGCGTTTCCAGAGAAATCATGGAAAAAGCCCTGGAACAAGCAAAAGAAGGCCGCATGCATGTGCTTTCGAAGATGAATGCTGTGTTGCAAACAGCTCGGTCGGAATTTTCGCCGTATGCACCTCGCATTTTCACTATGCGTGTGAAGCCGGATAAGGTCCGTGAAGTGATTGGCTCGGGCGGTAAAGTCATTCGAAGCATTATCGAACGTACAGGTGTAAAAATTGATATTGAAGATGATGGTCTCATTAAAATTGCTTCTGCGGACGGAGAATCTGCACAGAAAGCAATCGACATCATTAATCAGATTGTAGAGGAGCCAGAACCCGGAAAAATTTACGAAGGCAAAGTTACCAAAATTGCTGATTTCGGAGCCTTTGTTGAGATTATTCCGGGCACTGAAGGGTTGTGTCACATCTCTGAACTTGAACACTTTCGAGTTCGTTATGTAGATGATGTCGTTAAGGCTGGCGATGTGATCAAAGTGAAATGCCTGGAAGTTGAGCCCAGTGGAAAAATTCGTCTCAGCCGTAAGGCTTTGATTGAGAAACCAGCTGGGGAAAATCCCGATTCTGATGAGGGCCATCGGGAAGAGCGCCCCAGAGGGCCTCGCGGCGAAGGCCGTTCGCCTCGAGGAGATCGAGGGGGACGATCCATGGGCGGCCGCGACCGTGGCGACCGACCTGGAAACCGAATGCCTCGGAGAGACGACCGATTTGGCGATCGCGATAGAGGTAGAGACCGAGATCGAGACTTTGGCAGAGATCGAGACCGAAACCGTGACGACCGTGAGCCTCGAGAAAATCGTGATTTTGACGATGATGATCGCTTCAATCGGCGAGACGACGATTAACGGTCATGGTCACCCCCCAATTTCGTAAAGCGGTCCTCAGTCAGGGGGTCACGTTAGTTGCTGAAAGCCACCCCTATGTGCGTTCGGTATCAGTGGGGGTTTGGGTCCGTGTAGGCAGCAGCAGCGAAAGTCCTAACTTAAACGGCGTAAGCCACTTCATCGAACATCTAGCCTTCAAAGGTACAAAAACGCGGTCACCCCAGCAAATAGCAACGGTTTTGGAGGGGTTGGGTGGAGATCTCAATGCTTTTACAGAACGGGAAGTCACCTGCTTCCATGCTACGGTTTTAAATGAGCACATCGATATTGCTTTAGATGTCTTGAGTGATTTAGTCGTGAACCCCACTTTTCCCAAGCAGGAATTGGAGCGGGAGAGAAAAGTATTACTCCAGGAATTGTCGATGGTGGAAGACTCTCCGGAGGATTCCATTTACGACTCTCTTTTCAGGCAGGTATGGAAGGGCGAGAGTTTGGGGCAGCCCATCATTGGTTCACGAAAGACCATTCAACACTTGAGCCGAAATATGGTTGAACGGTTTTTTGAGGACTATTATCAACCTTCAAATATTGTGATTTCTGTAGCTGGCGGTATTGAGTTTGAGCCTTTACGTGAGCGGTGCGAACATTATTTCAGATTCAATCGTCCCCAGCAAAAGCTCCGGTTGAATCATCGTGCGGTGAAGTACCATCAGCGACATTGGTTTCAGAAAAACACCAGTGATCAATTGCATTGTTTGCTAGGTTTTGAAGGGGTAGGAGTCCGGGACCCCAAACGCTATGCTTATCTCTTGCTCAGCTTTGTGCTTGGAGGAGGCATGGGAAGTCGTCTTTTCCAAGAAATTCGTGAGAAGGCAGCGATTGCGTACTCAGTGGACTGTGACTTTTTGCCTTTTACTGATACCGGTATTTTTACCATCTATGCAGGGATGAGCAGTCGGTCCTTGGGAAAAACAATTGAAATTTTAGGTCGGGAATTTGAGAAGTTAAGAGATCATGACGTTCCAACTGAGGAGTTGGACCGGATTAAAGGACAGCTCAAAGGAATGATTTTGCTCTCAGCGGATCAAATGGAAGCCCGCCAGGAGGCTTTGGCGCGAAATGAAATTTTATTTGGTCGTGCAATACCCGTCGAAGAAGTATTGCAGTCGATCGATATTGTAACCCAGGAAGATCTGAGACAAGCGGCTAAAGAGTTATTTGTTGCCGAAAAAGAATCTTTAATTGTGCTTTCAAAAAACAAACCCAAACTCAAGAGATTAACGGTGTTCGAATGATTTCTGTCCAGATCAAGAAAATGCATCCACAAGCTGAGATTCCGAAATATATGACTCCGGGAAGTGCTGGATGTGACATTAAAGCCTGCTTGCCTGAGCCGCTGGAAATTCGCCCTGGTGAGAGACTAGCGGTCCCTACTGGTTTAGCTTTTGGAATCCCCGAGGGGTATGAAATTCAAGTGAGACCCCGCAGCGGACTTGCGATTAAGCAGGGAATCACCGTGGTCAACGCGCCTGGCACTATTGATAGTGATTATCGGGGTGAGGTGATGGTCCTTTTGATTAACTTGGGAAAAGAGCCCGTGAGAATCGCTCACGGAGATCGAATTGCTCAATGTGTTCTCCAAAAAGTGAATCAAGTGGAGTGGACGCTCGTGGAAAGCTTAGAAAACACGCAGCGGGGAGCTGGTGGTTTCGGAAGCACTGGTTAAGAGTTCCCAGGCAAGTGTGTCCGTTTGAGATAAAGTTTGTTGAGCCGAAGCTGTGGAAAATCCCGCCGGTAGCAGCTCAAAATTTGATTTTTCAGATGCAATAACTGATGCAGCCAAAGCGGATCTGATACCCAAATCAATAATTCTTGTTCCTTGATTCTAATAGCTTGGGAAACTGCGGCAGCCTCTGCTCCTACGTAACGAGGCCATGCTTGAAGTGCTTGGGACTCCAACATCTTACGCAGAGCAAGAGGATCTTCTTTAAAAAATAGGCGGAGTAAATCAGAAGCTTTTTGTGGCGTAGTTTTTCTCACCTTTTTAAGTTGGTTTCGGTATCGTTTTCGATCGTTCTGTCGAATTTGATAGAGCTCAAAAAGCTCGGCTTCTGTTTTTTTGGTTTTAATCACGATTCCCAATATGCTTTAAAAAACGGGGGCTGTCACATGGAACTTCCAAATCATAGGCTGGGCCGCACCGCGTACAATTTTAACTAGAAAGCAGGTCTGTTCTTAGGTCTAAAGCTTTGATATACAGAGAGTTTTTAAGGAGAGTGTATGGATAGAAACCTAGCTCTGGAGTTTGTTCGAGTGACTGAGGCCGCAGCGCTTTCTGTAGGGAGATGGATTGGACGGGGACAGGAGAAAGCGGCTGATGCTGCTGCTGTGGAATCGATGAGGCGTGCTTTCGACTCTATTCGTTTTGATGGAACTATCGTGATCGGCGAAGGCGAGCGGGATGAAGCGCCAATGTTATTTATCGGGGAAAAAGTCGGAGCGGGTGAGGGACCTAAAATTGAAATTGCTTGTGACCCCTTGGAAGGGACTTCAATCACAGCCCTAGGAAGAAGTGAAGCGTTGTCAGTGATTGCGGCGGGTGAACCTGGCTGTCTTCTCCATGCCCCAGACACCTATATGGAAAAAATTGCAGTGGGTCCCCTTGCCAAGGGAGCAATTGATATCACTCGAAGCCCATCGTGGAATTTACAAGAAGTCGCTAAGGCGCTTGGGAAGTCCATCGAAGACTTGATGGTGATTATTTTAGATCGTCCACGTCATCAGGATCTGATACGGGAAGTGAGGGAATCCGGGGCTCGAATTCGTCTCATTGGAGACGGGGACGTATCTGCTGCTATTGCGACCGTCCGTGAGGAAACGGGTATCGATGTTCTCATGGGCACTGGGGGAGCACCTGAAGGTGTAATCGCTGCTGCTGCTCTACGGTGTTTGGGGGGAGACATGCAGGGACGTTTAAAGTTTCGTAATGACGAGGAACGAACGCGTGCCCGCGGAATGGGAATACAAGACGAGAATCGGGTGTATGGTTTAAAAGATCTCGCAAAAGGTAATGTGATGTTCATCGCAACGGGAATCACCCACGGCAGTTTTTTGAGTGGAGTGCGATACACTTCGCGAGGAGCTCACACGCATTCAGTGGTCATGCGCTCTGAAACTGGCACTGTACGCGAAATCCGAGCCAATCATCACTTTGCAAAGAAGCCCAACTACGGTTGGTCACAATAGAGGTATTCTATGTCAACACGAGTCACACGAGATCGCGAGTTTCAAGTTCCGGTTGAGGCGCTTTACGCCGCCATTACGGATTTTGATAGCTATAAGCTTTTTCTCCCAGAAGTGGTTACTTCGGAAGTAGTTACTGGCAAGGGCACTGATAAGGTGAGAGTCCGATTCGAAATCGAAGTGATGAAGCGATTCGCCTATGAGTTGGAATTTCAACTCACGCCAAATAAAACAGTGAGTTGGCGGCTAGTTTCTGGAGAGTTTTTTAAGAAAAATGAGGGACAGTGGGTGCTCAATGGGGCCGCAAGCAAAACTCAGGTTCGATACGAATTAGAAGTAGCCGTAGGATTTTTAGTGCCTGGGTGGGTAGCAAAAAAACTCACCGAAAGCGGACTGCCGCAAATGTTTGAACGGTTTGAAACTCGAGCGAAAGAGAAGATGTAACATGACTGATAAAAAAGAAATGCCAGAACAGGATGAATCGGAAATCTTTGAGAAGGAAAAGCCGTGGTGGTCTGAACTCGTAAAAGATGTTACAGCCGCTGGGCTCGCCACCATTTTCATGACCGAGGAAGGCGTTCGTGGCTATTTAAAAGAAAAGAAACTGCCAAAAGAGCTGATCGGGCTATTGATCGATGGGTTTTCCAAGAAAAAAGATAACCTATATGAAATGCTCACTCGGGAGTTTGGAAAAGTATTATCCAAGACAGATATTAATCGAGAGTTTCAGAGATTTTTAGAAAATCATGAAATGGAAGTTCACGCTAAAGTTTCTTTCAAGAAAAAGGAAAAACACCATGAAAAAAGCGATCAAAACTGAAAAAGCGCCAGCTGCTATTGGGCCCTATTCTCAAGGCATTATGACGGATGCATGGGTATTCGCGTCGGGCCAAATCCCTCTGAATCCAAACTCGATGGAAATGGTGGGCAGCACCGTTGAGGCTCAGACAGAGCAAGTCTTGAGGAACCTTTCTGCAGTCCTCGAAGCGGAGGGCTTGGGACTTAAAGATCTGGTGAAAACCACCGTGTATTTGAAAAACATGGCCGATTTTCCAAAGTTCAATGCGGTTTACGAGAAATTCATGGTAGCTCCCTATCCTGCGCGAGCTACTGTAGAAGTTTCCGCTTTGCCCAAAGGCGCTTTGGTAGAAATTGAGGGCATTGCATGCCGCTAAGGGCAGCCGTACTGGCTCTCCTAGCCTTTATGGTGAGTCTTCAAGGGTTAGCCGCGACGCCCATTTTGCTTAATGAAGTGGCGGGTCGAGTGGGTGACCAATGGGTGACCGTTCAAGACGCTTACATTTTTCGTACTTTGCAACGAATGCGTGCGGGAACCAAACCCCTCGAGTTGCTAGAACGGGGTCAAGCGCTCGCAAAGACAGTACAGAAAGTAATGTTTGAACAGATGCTCGTGATGGAGGCTCGAGCTACTGATTTCAAAGAGGAGTCCCCAACTGAGTTAAAGCGTCTTCAGAAACTGGTCGAGACGAACGAGATAGCCTTGGAATGGCAAAGGTTTCTCAAAAAATATGGGCTTTCTACTACGGATGTGTGGGGTCGCGTCCGGATGGCATTGCTAGCTGAGAGGTTTTTAAAAAAGAAACTGGAGAATTTAACTCCGGTCATTGCGGAAGTTGAAATCGAACAGTTCATGAAAAACAATCCCGAAAAAGTAAAAAATCTGAGCGGGGACAAACGAGCTTTTGTTGCAGAAGCAATCAAAAAAGATCGAGTCGATAAAGGGCTTCAAGACTACATAGATTTCTTGGTTCAAAAGTATAACGCCCTTTCCCTTTTGAAAGAGTGAAATACACTATCTTGAGCATTCAATCTTCTGTTGTCGATGAAGTGTTTAACATTGCACAAGAGTCACTGGTTCCCCGCTGGTCGAAGGAGGACTATCGATATTTCTTGAGCCAATCAGCTGGTTTTTGTTTGGGAGTATTTGTCGAAAACGAACTGGTTGCTTTTTTTCTGAGTCTCATGAGTCAGCAAGAAATGGACATCGTTGCCATAGCTTGTGCTTCCACTCAACGTCGTAAGGGATTAGCGTTTCAGTTGCTCACTGAGGCATTGAGAAGGAGTCGGGCGGAAAGGGCCACTTTGGAAGTGGATCCCGCTAATGAAGCTGCTGTGAAGCTTTATCTCAAGGCAGGCTTCCTCGTGAAAGGCCTTCGAAAGAAATATTATGATGGGAAAAGAGACGCTTGGACTATGGCTTGGGAGGGTAAGGACGCTTCTGAATCCACGAGCGGATTCTTGGGTTAGCACTTTTGTTCCTGCGGAAAGAGGGCAGCTCGGGCTTTGAGCAAACAGTGCAGCGGTGTTGATCCAAATGAATTCTATGAGAAGGAAGTGTTTTGAGATCGTGGGCTCGAAGGTGGTCCAATAAATTGAAATAAAGACGATGACTTCGTTCTGTGAGAAAACGATGTGGGTTGAGTCCTGCCGAGTCCCATTTTTGTATAAAATCTTCTCGTACAGCAAAACAACAAGCTCCAATGGCGGGTCCAATTACACAGTGCAGATGGGCATCTGATGCAAAAAGATGAACAGCACGACTTACGATACCTGAAAAAATTCCTTTCCATCCCGCATGGACGGCAACGATGGGGTCACCGATAGATTCAGTGAAAAAGAGAACTGGGTAGCAATCGGCGGAGTAAACCGAAACCGGGAGGTTCCATTGCCGAGTCAGTCCCCCATCCGCCTGAATTAAGCTGACTTGGGGTTTCTCCAAGGAATCTAGATCAACAATGTGAGTTCCATGAACCTGTTCGAAACTGGGGGTAGTGTCCCCTTTACGCTCAATTTCGAAGCCCCATTCAATATGTTGAAAGTTATTTGCCATCTGCGTGATAAGAGCCCAATAGGCTCAAAAAATCATTAAAAAGTTGTGGGCGTGGAGCTGAACAAGTCATTTCGATCCCAGTGACGGGATGCTGAAAGGTCAATGAGTGGGCATGTAAAAAAGGGTGTTGGAGTTGAGCGAGCTGAAAAGCGATCGGTTTGGATACCAGCTCCAGGCGTTTTGCAGTGGCCCCTTTTCCGTACAGTGGATCCCCGACGATTGAATGACCGAACTCAGAGAGGTGGACCCGGATTTGGTGGGTGCGTCCTGTGAGAGGTTTGACTTGGAGATGTGTAAAAGCAGAAAAAAGAGTCAATGGTTCAATTCGAGTTTCAGCGGCTCGCGACTTTGTTGTTCTTGAGCTCATTTTTTTCCGATGAATGCGATCTCTCCCTATTGGATTTTTAAGAGTTCCAGGACGATGCACCTGACCCCAAACAATGCACTCATAGATCTTGGTGACCGTTCTGCTTTTGAATTGTTCGGATAAAGCTTCTTGTGTTTTTCGGTTCTTGGCAATCAGGAGAACTCCGCTGGTGCCTTTATCCAGTCGATGAACAATCCCGGGGCGTAGAGCAGCAGATTCTAAAAAATCAGTCGAGGACTTCAAATGATGGAGTAGGTGATGAACCAAAGTGGGACCGCTATGTCCCGCAGCCGGGTGAACTACCAATCCCTGGGGTTTATTGATCAGTAATAGGTGATTATCCTCATACAGGATATCGATTGCAGCTGCCACGGGCTCTAGATGTGAGGAGGAGGCTCTCTCTTCAATCGATAACGTGATTTCGTCTCCGAAAGACAGCGGCGTAGAGGACTTAGTAACGCATTTCCCGTTGATTGAGGCACGGCCTGCTTTGATCTGTTCTTGAATCAAGCTGCGACTACGGCTGCTCTTATGGGCTAGGTAAGCATCCAGGCGCTCGCCAGTTTCTTCTTCTGTAACTACGTATTTATGATTTGCCACGGTTGGGATATCGCTGGTCGAAATACTCAAGAAAAGCAGCTGCAGTTTGTTGGGTGGGGAGTTTATAGACATGCGCTAAGTTTTTTATGAACCCCTGAATATAAACTCGAGCTGGGAGATCTTCTGAGATTTCCTCTTCCAAGGCTCTTAAGTACTTGATTGGGATACGAGTGATCCGAAACACTTCCTCCAAAGAAAGATTGGATTGTTCCCGGTACCGCTTTAATAAGTCCCCACTCCAGGACTGAACCGATGTTCCAGCTGCTTCCAAAGAGGCTGAAGCATTCAATTCTAAGAGTTCATCATAATCTCTGCGTTTCTGAGGATCCGAAAGGGTTTGATAGGCCAATTCGATTTGCTCGCCCAGAATCGTTAAATCTTCGGGGTTTAAGTTCTGGCGAATAAGGGATTCTTGGTGCAGAGCTCCCCTGGCTGCGTGGTAAGCTGCTAACACTTCGGTAGCAGATGCTTTGGGGGGTACCCTTAAAATCTTGTAGTAGTTTTCCATAGTTCCGTTGAACGGTTCGAGCAATCGATACCTGTATTTGATGATAATGTCAGGCGTTGGACATCGCAAGGGGTGCGTGATACCAATACCTGCACCATGCGAATTGACACTATAAGTCTAATTGCATCCTCCTTTGTTACAGCTTTCTTGGGCATAGCGGTCCTCATTCGGAACTTTAGGAATCCTGTTTATCGTGCATTTTCGGTATTTTGTGGGGTGCTTCTGGCCAGAGATTTTCTGTGTCTCATGAAGGGATTTGAAAGCACCCCTTTTTATGAGCCTCGGCTTTTTTTACTGGTCTCCCTTGCTTTAGGCCCCATCAGTCTGTGGTGGCTCAGAGAAATGCAACCGGTGGCTTTTCAACACTGGTCACGGGGGTTGTGGGTTTACGGATTGTTGCTCAGCCTTTTGTTTGTTTTTCTATTAGTCCCGCATTTAGACCCTTGGTTTGGGCTGCTCCAAGCTCTGGTTGAAGCCACCTTTTTAATCCCAGCATTTTTATGGACTCGACTGTTAGTTCGAGTGGGAGAAAGCGAGGGCCTGCCTCGGGAAAAAGTGAGATATCGATACGCAGTCTGGGGGCTCGTAGTCGTAATAGCTCTACATCTTACAGATACCCTGTATTTCTCCGATTTAAGTTCTGTAGTCCCTTTGGGAACCTTAGCTCGCTCTATTTATCTCATTTTTCTTTTTCAGCTGTTTATAAAAAAGGAATTATTAACGACTCAAGAACTGATTTCTCGATTTTTTCTTTTCGGTGTGATTTCTTTAGTGCTGTCTGGAATTTACTGGTTGCTGGTGGGGTGGGTGGATTCTCGGCCTGGGCTTTTTCTTTTCAATACCATCATTGCTTCTTTTGCGATTCTAGTTCTGTTTGACCCCTTAAAAAGTGGTGTGAGTCGTTTGATGAACCACCTGTTCCTTAAAAAGAACATTGAGCTTGAAGCGGAACTCAATGCTCTCGCTGATGATCTGCGAGGAGTTGCAGATCCTAAGGAGCTCTCCGCACGATTGGCCTCCAGCTTAAAAAGAGTTCTGGGGATTGAAAAAGCGACTTTGTTTTTGTTAGGTAGAGATGGTCTGACTTATGATCGTGCTGATTCCAAATTGGAGGAGGGCATTTCTGAACTTTCGGCAGCCAATCCTCTCATAGAATACATGACCCTGCGCCGCGGACGTCCTTTTGTTTTGGAGACCCTGAGAAATGACTTTGATGCTTTCCATTCAATTCAGGGACGAAAATTTCTTGCTGACTGTCTGGAGAGTTTACGAGCGTTAGAAACTGATTTGGTCATTCCTTTCTTTTTTGATGGAAAAGTCGTGGGCTTTTTAACTGCTCCTCTGAGTGAGAAAATCATTTTGAGTACTGAACTCTTGAGGCTGTTCATTCCCGTTTCAAAGCAGATCGCGCTCCTTTTAAAAAGCAGTCAAACCTTGGGGGCACTGCGAGAACGAGAACAACTCGCTACTTTGGGAGAGATGGCGGCTGGGTTAGCTCACGAAATCAAAAACCCATTGGGTGCTATTAAGGGAGCTGCCGAATTATTATCTGAAGAAAAGAGTCCTGAAGTCACTCAGGAGTTTTTGAAAATTATTCAGGACGAGGCCGATCGTCTCTCCGGGGTGCTGACTCAGTTTTTAGATTTTGCCAAACCTCGCAGAAATGATCCTGAAGCCCACTGCAATCCAGTTCAGGTCATTGAACACACTGCTGCTCTAGTTTTGCGCGAATCATCGGTCACTTTTACCGTGCATTCAGAACACCCGGATCTTGTAGCAAATGTAGACCCTGAACTCTTGAAACAAGTATTACTCAATTTGTTTTTAAATGCGGTTCAGGCAATGGAGGGCTCTTCCAAAAAAGAGTTGTCGGTTGTGCTCCGGGAGCTTAAACCCCGGAGACGTTGGGCTTGGGGAATTCCCTTTTATAAAAGTATGGAGGGATGGGAGAACTCAGGGGAGCAGAGCAGTCGATCGTTTGTAGAAATTGAAGTTCAGGATAGTGGGCCAGGTATTCCGCCAGAGAAAAGAACACGAGTATTCGATCCCTTTTTCACGACCAAGCCGAACGGAACCGGTTTGGGATTGGCTATTTGCCGACGCGTGATTGAGGCGGTCGGAGGTTCCATACAAGTGAAGGCTCATTTTCCACAGGGAACGAGGTTTATTGTTCATTTGCCTTCAGTTCACCAGACCGTACTGCAGCAATCAACAAACGAATGGGCTGAGGGCTTGGTATGAGTAGGGGCACCATTTTAGTATTAGATGATGAGAAAAATATCCGAAAGATTCTTTCAGCCATGCTCAAATCACAGGACTATGAACCCATTCCGGTTGCGAATCTTGGAGAGGCGCGTGAGGCTATTCAGCGCTCTGAAATACAAGTCATTTTGAGTGATCTCAGATTAGAGCGAGAGGATGGGTTATCGCTGCTGAAATGGCTTCGGGAAGAGGGGTATGCAATTCCTGTGATTATATTGACCGCGCATGGAAGCATTGATTCCGCAGTGGATTCTATGAAACAGGGTGCCTTTGATTATTTGAGTAAACCCTTTGAAAAACAGGATCTCCTCAGAGTGCTTGAAAAAGCATTGTTGTATTGCCGATTCACACAAAAGAATACGGTCAATCTGGGCGATGGAATTGTGTTTGTAGGAGATTCACACCAAATTAAAAAGAGCTTGAACTTGGTTGAGCGAGTGGCCCCAACAGATACTACTGTGCTCATTACCGGTGAGAGCGGAACTGGAAAAGAGCTGATTGCGCAAACGCTTCATGAGAAAAGTGCGCGAGCCCAGCAGCCTCTGATCAAAATCAATTGTGCAGCTATCCCGCAGACCCTGCTAGAAAGTGAACTTTTCGGCTTTGAAAAAGGAGCTTTTACGGGGGCCTATGCAACGAAGCCCGGGCGATTTGAGTTAGCGGACCAAGGCACATTATTTTTAGATGAAATTGGGGAGATGTCGCTTGAAATGCAGGTGAAGTTGCTGCGTGTCCTGCAGGAGAAATCCTTTGAGCGCGTGGGCGGGATTAAAACTCATCACGTGAATGTGAGGGTGATCGCAGCAACCAATATCAACTTAGAAGAAGCGGTAAAAAGTGGAGCCTTTAGAAAAGATCTCTTTTATCGATTGAATGTTTTGCCTATTCACTTGGCTCCGCTCCGAGAGCGCAAGGAAGACATTCCTTTGTTGGCGGCTCACTTTGCGAATAAGTTTGCAAGGCGACTCAAAAGAGAAGTGCCTAGGTTCTCGAGCGAAACATTGGAGCTCATGACTCAATTTCCATGGCCTGGCAATATTCGCCAACTAGAAAACGTGATTGAACGCATCATGGTTATGGAAGAGGGAAGTGTGATCCATCCAGAACAGCTGCCTGATGAAATTTTGGAGTATGAAGAAGATCAGTTCATCGAACGCCAAGTGAAAAGTTTGGGCGGATTGAAGGAAAAAGTAAAAGATGCGACTCGTAAAATCGAGCGTCGAGCGATCGAAGATGCATTGACGGCCACTCAACAAAACGTCACTCAGGCCGCCCGTTTATTAAACTTAAGTCGCAAAGGGCTCCAATTAAAAATGAAAGAATTGGGAATTCGGGACTAAAATCTCCGAAAGTGCTGAATTGCTGACTGGAGTCTTCGTTCGTATTGCTCACCCGAAATTTCTATTGCGCCCAAGCGCTCTAAATGAGGGGTTAAAAACTGAACCTCTAAAAGAGAGAACTGCTGTTCATTTAAATGCTTCACTAAATGAAACAAGGCTGCTTTCGAGGCGTCTCGCGTTCGGGAGAACATGCTTTCAGCAAAAAAGGCTCCTCCAAGTTGCACGCCATAAACTCCGCCAACTAATTGTTCCCGTTGCCAGACCTCGATGGAGTGGGCATGCCCCAAGACGTGAAGTTCAGTGTAAGCTCGGATGAATTCTTCATTGATCCATGTTTCTTCGCGTTCGGCACACCCTGCAATGACTGCATTGAAATCACGATTCAACGTAAAAGTGAAAGTGTTCTTATTTAACGTGCGTTGGAGGCTTCTGGAACAATGAAAGCTCTCTAGCGGGAGCACGGCTCTTGGATTGGGTTGGTACCACTCTATTTCATCTGTTTGAGGATTGGGCATAGGGAAATACCCGAGAGCATAAGCACGTAATAAATCTAAAGGGGGTGGAAGTTGTGTTGTCATAAGTTCCCAAGAAAGCTAATTATAACATATTGTTTTTATTGAATAAATAACACGTGCTCATCACTTGGGCTGGCTTGGGGTATAGTTTCTCCAACGGGTTAGATTTTACACGCAACTATGAGAAATCGCATACGATTCCCGCTTTCCTGGCTGCTTGCCTTGGGCGCTTTCTGCAGTTTGGCAGGATATTTTTTATTGAGTGCTTCCGCTCGCACCTCTCCTTACTCTAAACGAGTGATTGCTCAGTCCTTAAGAGCTTCCGTAACCCAAAATGAATTCCCAGCCACTGGGGAAATTCAAAGAGATGAACAAGCAACGCCTGGACGGTTTTTTTATACGCTCAACTCTGAACTCCAGGAGTCCATGGAAAAGCAGTTCAAGGCGTTTCGACCCGATTACGCAGCTTTTGTAGCCATTGATCCCACAACGGGCGCTATCTTGTCTCTTCTGAGTTACACCCGAACGCCCAAGCAAATGGGAAATCTCACGTTGCAAGCGAGTTTTCCTGCCGCTTCGGTTTTTAAAATCGTTACAGCCGCAGCTGCTGTGGATCGAAACAAAGCGAGCTCCGAGACGGTCATTTCGTTCACTGGTTCGAACCACACCCTCTATCGGTCCAATTTAAAACCTCCGAAAAATCAAAGATGGGTGAGAAAAATGCGTTTGAGAGATGCATTCGCCCAATCCGTGAATACGGTTTTTGGAAAATTGGGAATCTACACTGTCCCCAAAGAGGATTTAAATCATTATGCTGAGAAGTTTCAGTTCAACAAAGATATACCGGTGGATATCCCAGTTGAGCCGGGAACTTTTGAGTTTCTCGGGGAAGATCCCTATTCTTTGGCTGAAATAGCGAGTGGATTCAATCGTAATGTTTTGATGAGTCCTCTTCAGGGCGCCCTAATGGCGGGCGCCATCGCCAATGAGGGCGTGATGATGGAGCCTTTTTTGGTGCAAGCTTTTGAGCCACTAGATTCCAGTCGAGCCTATCAAGCAGAGCCGAGAGTGATAGCTCAAGTAGTAAGTCCTGAAGCTGCTCGAGAGCTGCGAACAATGATGCGAGATACCGTTCGGGTAGGGACTTCCAGAAAAAGTTTCAGGCCTCTTATGCGAAGAACTTCAAAACTCGATCTAGAAGTCGGGGGAAAAACTGGCTCACTGACTGGAAATCATCCCAAAGGTAAATATGATTGGTTTGTGGGGTATGCAAAAAGAGGGGATCGCAGTTTGGGGCTAGCTGTTTTAACAATCCATGAAGAAAAATGGACTGTGAAATCTTCTTATTTAGCGAGCAAAGCTATAGAACAGTATTTTGATTCCGAAATCAAAATGTCCAAAATGAGTAGGAAAAAGTAGGCAATATGGATGAACCATTTGAAAATGAGACGGCAGGCGGGGTTAAGACCCTCGTTAAACCCTCCGAAAAAACAAAAACTCCGTCGCTTTTTAAAGTCATTATTCTCAACGATGATTTCACCCCACAGGATTACGTCGTTCATATCCTGGAGCGGTTTTTTAAGAAGACCAAAGAACAGGCAACTGAGTTGATGCTCCAAGTGCACAAAAAAGGCATGGGAATTGCTGGAGTCTATCCGTTGGAAATAGCCGAAACCAAGACTTTTCAAGTGAATGAATATTCCAAAAGTCATCAGTACCCACTCAAGTGTGTGGTAGAAAAGGCCTAAACCATGATGAGGTTCACTCCTGAGTTAGAAAAAACCATCAGTAAGGCCATTCGATTGGCGACCGATCATCATAATGAGTATGTCACTTTAGAACACATTTTGCTGGCCGGGCTGGAAGATCCTGAAATCAGTGACATCATCGAAGGATGCTCCGGAGATAGAGAAATTCTGAAAACGCAGTTGAACGCTTTCATTCAAGAGCAATTAGATGTTTTTGAAGATTCTCATGTGTCTGATGGAACGCCCTTGCCCGCCAAATTAAGTGCTGCTGAAAAGGAACATAAGCCAATTTTGACTGTAGCATTTCACCGCGTGGTTCAAAGAGCTATTTTGCAAGTGGAGAGTGCGGGCAAAGCTATCGTGAGCACGGGAAATGTGCTGATCTCCATGCTTCGTGAAGAAGATTCTCATGCCGTTTTTTTTCTCCAACAACAGGGGATTACTCATTTTGAAGTGATCCGTTATTTTTCGCACGGGATCGATCGCTCCCGGGGAGCTGAGACTGATGAATCGAGTGACGAGACAAGTCAGAGTGAGCCAGCTCAAAAGAAAAGAGCGGCATCAGATAAATCTAGTCCTCTCGAAGCATTCACAGTGAATTTGAATGATCGAGCTCAAAAAGGGTTAATCGATCCACTGATCGGCAGAGAAGATGTGTTAGAGCGAGTTGCTCAAGTCTTATCTCGCCGAACAAAGAACAATGTTTTGCTGGTTGGGGAGCCAGGCGTGGGAAAAACCGCCATAGCAGATGGACTCGCTCTTAAAATTGTCCAGGGATTGGTACCAGACAAGCTAAAATCAGCCACCGTTTATGCTCTGGATTTGGGGGCTCTGATTTCTGGCACTAAATATCGAGGAGATTTTGAAGGTCGGTTGAAATCTGTGGTGAAGGCCCTCGAGGAAATTCCTGGAAGTATTCTGTTTATTGACGAGATGCACACTTTGGTTGGGGCAGGAGCTACCGGGGGAGGTTCGGTAGATGCATCGAACTTGCTCAAACCGGCGCTTGCCCATCGGACGCTCACTTGTATCGGTACGACCACCTACAAAGAATACCGTTCTTATTTGGAAAAGGACCAAGCCCTCCTGAGACGTTTTCAAAAAATTGATGTTCGAGAACCTTCCCTTGAGGATACTTTAAAAATTTTGGAAGGACTCAAGCCGCGGTATGAAGATTTTCACCGAGTTCAATTCTCCGCAGAAATTCTGAAAGCTATTGGGGAACTTTCCAGTCGTTACATCCATTCTCGACCCTTACCCGATAAAGCGATAGATGTGATGGACGAAGTGGGGGCAAGGTTGCGGCTGAAGGCGGGAGGGGATGCTTACCTGCAGGCCACGCTAAAAGACGTTGAGAGCGTTGTTTCTTCGATAGCGCAAGTGCCCACCCAATCAGTATCCTCAGATGATAAAGAACAATTAAAAAACCTGGAGACCGAATTAAAAACGGTGATTTTTGGACAGGATGCCGCCATTGAGAAATTGGTAGCAAGTATTAAGCTTTCAAGAGCAGGGTTGGGACACCCCTTAAAACCCATAGGATGTTACTTGTTCATTGGACCGACTGGCGTGGGCAAAACAGAAGTGACGAAACAATTGGCTCGGCTTTTGGGGAATGAACTCATTCGCTTTGATATGAGCGAGTATATGGAAAAGCATGCCGTTTCGCGATTGGTGGGAGCGCCTCCTGGGTATGTGGGTTATGATGAAGGTGGACTGCTGACAGAGCGTGTTGCCAAAAGTCCCTATGCTGTTTTGCTCTTCGATGAAATGGAAAAAGCGCATCCAGATATTGCCAATATTTTACTTCAAGTGATGGATAACGGAAAACTGACGGATACCAATGGTAAAGTCGTAGATTTTCGAAATGTCATTTTGATCATGACTTCTAATGTTGGCTCCCGAGAAGTTGCAAAGCAGGGAATGGGGATTATGCCTCGAGCCACAGACGCGAGAGCAGAGAATGCTGTAAAAAATGCCTTCAGTCCCGAGTTCATTAATCGTCTGGATGCGATAGTTCCATTCAGCCAGCTGAGCAAGCCCATGGTGATGCGGGTAATTGATAAAACCTTAACTGAAGTAGAAAAGACTCTTTCAGCTAAAAAGATTCAATTAGAGGTTTCTTCTGGCGCAAAGGAATTATTATTTAAAATTGGGTTTGATCCGAGTTTTGGAGCGCGTCCGATTGCTCGAGCCATCGACGAACACATCAAGAAAAAACTAGTCGATGAAATATTATTCGGCCAATTGGTGGAAGGTGGAACCGTTGTGGTTGACGCGAAGGGCGATCAAATTGAGTTGAAATTCGAGGGCCAAAAAGCCCGTTGACCTCATCGGGGGACTTAGTTACCACTCTAGTATGATCCAATCACTGCATATTCAAGGGCTAGCCATCATTGACGAACTGAACATTGATTTCAATTCAGGGTTCAATGTGATCACCGGTGAAACGGGTGCGGGTAAGTCCATTCTCATCCGCGCATTGTCATTTCTGTTGGGACATAAAGTTGGGGTCGATGTGATCCGTCGAGGTTTTGAGCATGCCTCAGTCACTGGGGAGTTCTTGCTTCGATCGGGACATGATGTGCTGTCCTTTTTGGAGGAAAGAGGAATTCCCCTGGAGAAAGATGCTGAGGGAGCCTTAGTCATCGTTCGTCGGCAGATGAACCAGAAAGGCCGTTCGAGTGCTTGGATCAATGATGTTCCCGTGACCGGGCAAACCCTGAAGGAAATGGGCTTAGGGCTCGTGGATATTTTCGGTCAGCACGATAATCAGAAGCTGATGCGTCCGGAGTTCCATCTCTCCTATTTGGACCGCTTTTTGGAGGATCAGGACGTCCTGATTCGCTTTCAGGAACAGTACAAAATATGTTCTGGATTATTTAGACGCGTTTCAGATGTTCTGGAGAAGTGTGGCGAGGGACGTAAAGATTTAGATTATCAAATATTCCGTCTTCAGGAGCTCCAAGAGTTCGAACCAGGTCATGAAGATTTTTCTCGTATCAGCGACTTAATAGAGAGCTCAAAGCACTCGCTTCTACTCAAAGAAAGCCTCTCTTCTATTTTAGACGGCTTTGATACTGAAGCTTCTCCGGTGAATCGTTCGGTCTGGGATGTCGCTAAAAAATTAGGGCGTCTGGCAGAGAAAGTTTCAATCCAGGAGTTGGAGCCCTTGAGAGCTCAAGCCGAAACCGTAGCCTCAGAATTAGATGCGTTAAGTTTTGGACTCAATCGGCTGCTTAATCAAGTCGACGTGGACGAGTCGGCTGTAGAATCAGCTCAAAAAAGACTGTTCGGGTATCAAGAGCTCTTTAGAAAACATGGCGTGAGGGATATTGAGCAGTTACTCGTTGAATATTCTCATTTGAAACAAACGTGCGTTGGCAAGGAAGAGATGGCGCTTCAATTACGAGGAACCCTCAAAGAGTTATCACAAGAAGCACAAAAGCTCCAAAATATGGCTCGTGAGCTCTCTACACTTCGAAAAAAAGCAGGCCATCGCATAAAAAAATCGGTGGAAGCAGAACTTGCGGAATTGGCGATGCCGGGCGCTGTTTTTGATGTGGCGTGGGAGGATACGGAAGCTAAAACGTGGATGCTGGATTGCTCTTTTTTTGAAGATGAGAAGTTGGAGCAGTTGTCCAAGAATATTGCCGAGCGTTTGGAAATGATTGGAGCGGCAGGATATGAGAGTGCTGAATTTTTGTTGGCATCTAATCCCGGAGAACCTGTCTTGCCGTTGATGAAAGTAGCCTCCGGAGGGGAACTTTCTCGGATCATGCTAGCATTAAAGAAGGCATTGGTCGTAGATGCAGATACTTGTGTTTTGGTTTTTGATGAAATCGATACGGGAATTTCCGGACGCGTTGCAGATGTCGTGGGAAAGAAAATGAGAGGCTTGGCAGAAACCTTTCAAGTCGTGTGTATTTCCCATTTGCCTCAAGTTGCCGTTTATGCCGATACTCACTTTCTTGTTAAGAAGCAGGCAAAAAAACGTTCTTCTCAGGATGCCACCGAGCGGACTGAATCTACTCTCGTGAAGCTAACTCGAGAAGAAAGTACGGCTGAAATTGCTCGGTTACTCAGCGGTTCCGAAGTTTCCAAGGCGGGGCTTGCCAACGCGCAAGCACTCATGGAAAAGGCCAGGAAAATGAGCAAGTCTCCTTCGTCTGCTGGAAAGCGGGCCCGGATTTAATGCGCAAGTTCCAAAAACTGATTCTCTTCATGGTCTTTGCTTGCTCGCGCTCTTGGCCCCACTCTGAACCCTTTACGTATCGATGTGAAAAAAAAGATCAAACAGAGATGTTGGTGGCATTTAAAAACGATGGTGCCCATGTCCAAGTTTTTAGTGCTCAGGGAGTTTTGGCTCAAAAACACGTTCTACCCTTTTATCTCAGTCTTTTGGATCCACCACGGGAGCCCATCCAGTATTTTTATTCCAATTCCGGGTTTGAAATACGGGAGCAATTTGTAAGGGACGCGAAGCCTCAGCAGTTTCGTTTAAGTTTTGTGCAGGGGGGAGCTCTGCAAAAAGGCTGGAAATGCAAATATCATGGTGCTGGAGTTCAAGTCGTCACCCTTGAGAATGATTGGGATAGCGTTTCGGGAGATCGTCTGTGGCTGCTTCGAGCTGTGAAAGGGGTCAGCTCATTGAAACAATTAAGTTCGGAATCTCGCGGAATGATTGCTCAGTTAGTGGAGCGCTATTCTGGGATCCAGAAGCAAGCGGATCCCGTTTTTTTTAAAAAACTCACTTTAGCCGCTGGGGAGCCCCTGCTGTACCTTTCTCCCGAGATGGCTCAAGATCTGGTACAGAAGTTTTCGGTGCCGGGAAAAGAGACCTGGAAGCTGATGTTAGAGATTTTGTCATTTGACCAGTTTGCGCCTATGCAGAGGTGGATCTTTTGGGCTCAGTTAGCTGGAGCTCCTAATAATGAAGCGCTTCGTATAGCGCTCACGCAGTTCACGCAGTCTCCACTCTTCAAAGATTCTAATATGAAAAATTTTTTTCAAAAAGAAACTAGAAACACCTTCCAACAGATATCCTCTGAGCAAATGCAGCAGATCGTGAGTGCAGGGCTAGATCGGATTAGCAAGGAATTCGCTGAAAAGTTGTGGAAAGAAAGAAATCAATGATGGATTATTCGCCTACTAAATCTTCGACTTCTTGCTCGGTATACCCTTTTTGATTTTTTCCAGGAACTTTCCTACTTTCTTCTCCTGAACTTCCGCTTCGGCGATTATTTGCCGCTGGAGTTCTGCTTGAACTCTGGCCTTTGGATTCTGGCGGGGGCGCCTCGGATAGGCTTCCGGATTCCTCGGCAATATCGTCCCCCAGACCTCGCAGGAGCTTTTTGATACCTCTGCGACCGTAAATGGAATCTAATTTTTTTCCACGCGGCTTGTAAGTAGTGTTGGGATTGTAAACATAGCCTGGATTCTTGGACGCCCCAGCCCGAATAGAAGCTAAAGAGGCTGAAGTGAGCATACATCCCGATGAACCCGCAGGGGTTTGACTGGCCAGAAAGCGTTGGAAGGTTTTTAAAGAAGCTGCAGAAGCTCCGCCCATCACACACAGACCACATCCCCCATCAATTTCAGGTTTCGGCTGACAATCTCCCTGATTCTTGCATTGAGCTGCACAGCAATTGCTATGTCCAGATTCGTGAAGAGCCACATCGGCAGAACATTGCTGTTCAGAAACGGTCGAGAAACTGGGGCTCCCCGAAGGGCACAAATTGGAGCAACCCGATACCGGATCCTTCACTGGATCTTTTCCACATTGGTAACTTGGGATAGGGTGTCTCACAAACGCTTGGATGGAAGCTACTTTATTGCCTCCCTCCAGCCAGGGAAATGCTTTTTCTAAGTTACAAGCAGCGGTGGCTTGTTGCTCTAAAGTCCCCGGATCATCTGAATAATCATTTCCCCACCAACGAAAAACGGGAATGACGTGTACGTCAGCTTGAGCATAAACGTCTACAATCCGTTTAACCGAAGCCATAGCACATTCCAATGCTGGACTGTCCTTAGGTAAAAGAAAGCAGTAGGGCTTTGCCAAGGGCAGACGATCCCCTCCGGCAGTGCCGCCTGGTTGCGGAGATCCGGCAGGAGGAAACGGGGGAGGATCTTCAGAAGCCTCGTCGACGCTACTGCTGGAAACGCTTCGATCATTTTGTGTAGCTTTTGGGGGCGAAGCAGGCATCAGGCGTTCTGTGGGAGAGAGCGCCTGAGAAGAGGAACTGGGGCTGCTATTGTTTAACCGCTCTTGAACTTGAACCATTGGGGGCATTTTTTCTTGGGAAATAAAATCCATAACCATTGGATCCAGAACAACTGCGTCGGGGGATTGCCCCTTTTGAACAATGATTTTATCCAACTTTTGGCTTTCAAGTCCCGCTGGACCGTTTCCGTTATGAGGATCCATTGCCGAACGGCGCAAGGATTGAGAGAGCACTGATTGGAGTGAGGGCGTCGAGTAACCGCGAGCTGAAGGAAGAGACGAGTCAGGTGGAATCGAGAGGGAGGACGAAATTCCTTGAGGGGTTTCAGAAAGCGGTTGGGGTGAGAAAGTATCTTCACGGCGCCCCTCTGTACGCCGCTCCTCTGCTGTCGGGTAGGGCAGATCTGGTGTTGAGGGTTTGGGGTTCTCTGAACGCGTGATATCGATGGTTTGGGAGGGAGAGTTAGAATCCGGGAGAATGGCTTCAGAAGTCGGGG
>Ga0214917_10000376_pt1 | contig 58447 bp, 57 predicted proteins | sample LL_1208_BB_MetaG_FD_177983 | JGI IMG/M metagenome (GOLD analysis project Ga0214917, IMG submission 177983) | Freshwater microbial communities from Lake Lanier, Atlanta, Georgia, United States - LL_1208_BB | ecosystem: Environmental > Aquatic > Freshwater > Lake | place: USA: Georgia | collected... | reverse complement strand
CGGTTCTTTGGTGCGGGCATACCTCGAACCAAAGTTGAATACAAATGATGATGTGCACAGACCAGACCATTCGTGGTGAATGACATGTTTACTCGTCGTCTTTGACCTGGCGCATTGGCAATTCGCAGCGCCATTCGCCATCAAGATTTTTTAGCGCGGCTGCAACAGCACCAGCAGTTGGAACTAGCCCGATCTCGCCGACACCTTTTATGCCATAGGGCGCATTCGGTTGGGCCGACTCGATGAGTTTGACTTCAATTTGCGGCACATCTTTTGCACGAAGAATTCCGAGGCTTCGTAATGTCTTGTTTGTTGGGAAGCCGGTTTCGGGGTCAGCCGGAAAATTCTCGGTGAGCGCATAGCCGAGGCCCATATGTACGCTGCCCTCAACCTGACCTTCACATAATGTTGGGTTGACGATTCGACCGACATCGTGAACTGCGACAACCTTCTCAATTTTTTGAGATTCACGATCAATCACAACGAGTTGAGCAGCATAGCTAAATGTCGAGTGAATGATCGGGTTTGTCACACCCGGTTCGCCAAGTTTGTTGGTCCAGTCAACTCGGTATTCGCCAATGTGATCAACTTCGGTTTCACGATTGGCGGCTTTTGCAACTTCGCAAGCATTCTTTACGGCACCAGCACCCATTAGCGTGCCACGCGAACCCGTAGTTTGGCCAAAACCAAGTTCGCGTGTCGTGTCAACGATTACGTCAATACAAGATGCGTCAATTCCGAGTTCTTCGACTGCGACTTGCATCGCAACGGTATTGATACCTTGCCCCATCTCCGTCCAGCCGTGTCGCACCTCGACTCGTCCATTGTTTCGAAAGCGAACTACGGCTTTTGAAATCTCATTAAATCCATTGCCAAGCCCGCTGTTCTTGAGCCCGAGTCCAAGACCCACAGCCTTGCCCGCTGAAATTGCATCATCGTATGAAGCCTTGATTTCATTCAAGCAAATCTCTGCACCTAAACAGCCGTCGTCCATAATTTGACCAGGCCCCCATACCATTCCTGGTTTGATTACGTTCAGCGAACGGATTTGCCAGCCAGAAATTCCAACTTTGTCAGCGAGCCGATCGAGCACGCCTTCCATTGCAAATTGCGCCTGATTTGCACCGAATCCGCGAAACGCGCCACAAATCGGATTGTTGGTTCGCACCGCGATTGCTTCAACATCAATATTCGGCACCTGATATGGCCCACTCGCATGTCCAGCCATACGCTCGAGAACTTTCATGCCGACGCTTGCATATGCCCCAGAATCGCCGATTGCACGCACGCGAAGTGCAGTTAGCTTGCCACTCTTGTCGCAGGCAGCCTCGTAGGTCATTTCAATCGGGTGTCTCTTGGCGTGCATCAGAAAACTCTCTTCACGCGACAGAGTGCACTTGACTGGCTTGTCAAGAAGCCAGGCTGCAAGCGACGCATGCGCTTGGTTGCTCATGTCTTCTTTGCCGCCAAATGCACCACCATTTGTTACAAGCGTGACTGTCACTTGCTCATTAGGAATTGCCAGTAGGCGGGCGATGTCGTTGCGGTCATCCCATACACCTTGCCCACCCGAATACACCTGCATTCGACGAAGTTGATTTGAATCTCGCGACGGTACTGCAAGCGTGCTTTCTGGCTCTAAAAATGCGTGTTCGATTCGTTGTGTTGAAAATGCTTCAGAGACGACATGGGCACTCGACGTCAACGCCGCCTCGACGTCGCCACGTTTATAAACACTTGTCGATAAAACGTTTGAATCAGTTTTCCAAACGGCAATCTCTGTACTTTTAATTGCTTTGCGTGCATCAGTGACTGGTTTCAAGACTTTGTACTCAATAATTACGTCATCAACTGCATTTCGGGCGTTGAGTCGCGAGTCTGCGACGACAATTGCCAACACGTCGCCCGCATATGAGGTAAAACCACCGACGGGAATCATTACGGGCCAATCTTTGTAAATAATTCCCATCATCAATTCGCCAGGGATGTCTTCGGCAGTAAATATTGCCTGAACTCCTGGTCGCGACAACGCCTTGGATTTATCAATATTCAATATTTCAGCGCGGGAGTGTTTGGTGAAAACTAGTGAAGCATGAAGCATTCCGGCGATTCGCATGTCGTCGATGTAGCCACGATCGCCAAGCGCAAGTTCATTCGCTTCGTATTTTGCCACTCGAACACCTAGTCCACCGGTGGAGATGATTTGTGGTGCGAGATTTTTTGCAACAGTGTCGATTGCATCAAGTATTTTCACATAGCCAGTGCATCGGCAAAGGTGGGCGCCGAGGTGGCGTGCCATATCTTCGCGTTTGAGCGACGAACCCTTTTTATCGATTTGCGCTTTTGCGCGCACGACAATGCCAGGTATACAAAATCCACATTGCAGGCCGCCACATGCAGCGAAAGCCTTAGCAAAGGCATCACGTTCGATTTGGCTTACACCTTCGAGTGTCGTGATTTGTGAGCCCGAAACTTTTTCGAGCGATTGTTGACAACTGACGATTGCTTTGCCATCAACAAGCACCGTGCAGCAACCGCATTGTCCGCTTGGAGAACAACCGTCTTTTGGTGATGTGATGTCAAGTTCTTCACGCAGCGCAGCGAGAAGGTGCGGGTGGTCTCGACGAACCGTTACTGGGGCTCCGTTGACTACAAAGGCGACCCGATCAGATGTGACAGTTTCGATGTCTGTCGCGGGCGGGTCATTGGCCTCGATGGTCACATAATTACCATACCCGTATTGGGTTCGAGGTTTACAGATTGTAAAAACCGATTATTCGATAATCGAGCCACGCTGACCCGTAATTCGCCCATAGACCTCGGGTCGGCGATAACGGTCAAAGTCAAAGAGCGTGTTTTTATAGTTGTTGCACCAATCTAGGTCGCACACGGCGGTAACTACTTCGTCGGCATTGGTGGTGGTCTTTGCCAAAATTTCGCCTGAGGGGGCAATAATGCTCGAATCGGCCAAACTGTCGACGCCTTCTTCGACGCCACCTTTTGCAACGCCGACCACAAATGTGCCGTTTTGGTATGCGCCACTTTGCATCACCAAAGCGTTATGAAAACTCTGCAGGGCATCTTGCGTTGGATCGGGCACATAGTGCAAAGGAGTGTTATAGCCACAGAGAATCAACTCGACGCCCTGTAGACCCATTACTCGATAAGACTCGGGCCATCGGCGGTCGTTGCAAATCATCATGCCGATACGTCCGTTAAATGCCGGCCAGACACCGAAACCTTCGCCACTTGGTGTGAAGTAATAGCGTTCGGCATGCTGAAAGGGTCGATCGGGTTCATAATGTTCGTGACCAGGAATATGAACTTTTCGGTACTTCGCCACAATCGTGCCGTCACGTTCAACAAGAATTTGGGTATTGAAACGTTCACCCGTTGGTGTCAATTCTGCGTAACCCAGGCAAAACCCGATGCCAAGCTTTTTCGCCTCGTCGAAAAGTGGTTGAGTCGACTTTGAAGGCATTTCGGTTTCATACCAGTGATTGGCTTGAGAAATGTCATCGACGAACCACCTAGGAAAAAATGTTGTCAATGCCAATTCGGGAAACACAACAAGTTGAGCCTTTTTGCCATGTGCCTCGCGAAGCAAACTAATCAGACGCAAGACAACCGACGCGCGATCATCAGATCGTTGTATCGGTCCAAGTTGGGCAGCGGCGACGGTGAGATTACGCATGGGGTCTACTTTGAGTTGCTCTCATGAGTTGTCAAGGCGAGCATTGTATGCAAAAGAATGTTTGCCCCTGCTTCTAAATCAACAGACTCAGTGAACTCAGCCGGGTTGTGGCTTATGCCTTTCACGCTAGGAACAAAAATCATTCCAGAAGGGCAGACTCGCGCCAGCATCTGGGCATCGTGCCCAGCACCAGATGGCATTCGCTGAACCGAGTTGCCTTGCTGTTTGGCAATTGACTCGACAGTGTCGATTACTTGATCGTCGAAGATTACTGGCTCAAATCGAGCGAGCTCTCGAGTTGTGATCTTGACACCTTCTTTGGTTGCAATTTCAGACAAGAAATCTGCGATTCGCGACTCGGCTTGTTTCAGTCGAGACTCGTCAGTGTTGCGAACATCAAGCGTGAGTGTCGCTCGAGCCGGAACTACGTTCGTAAGATTCGGGTGCAAGTCAATTTTGCCAACTGTACAAACCTGGTCGCCACCGAATTCTGCCGCCAATTTGCGCAGAAAAACTGTTATCTCTGCGGCTACATACGCAGGGTCATGTCGCAACGACATCGGCGTCGTACCCGCATGGTTTGATTGTCCAATCACAGTTATTTCTTGCCAAGATATGCCTTGCACACTCGTTACCGCGCCAATTCGAATGTCGTTTGCCTCGAGCATTGGCCCTTGCTCAATATGAAGCTCAACGAACGCGTGGGGCACAAAGCCAGGACATGGCGCGGCACCCGCATAGCCGATGCGTATGAGTTCATCCCCGAATCTGGCGCCGTCAATAGAAACAACATCAAGGGCTTTCTCGACTGACATACCACCGACATAAACCAGAGACCCCAACATGTCAGGCGCAAATCGCGCACCTTCTTCATCCGTGAAAATGCCAACAGCGAGTGGTCGCGGTGGTGAGATGCCTGCGTCTTGACAAGTCTCGATAACTTCGAGCGCTGCAAGTACGCCATAGCAACCGTCGAATCTTCCACCGGTTCTCACCGTGTCGATATGCGAACCCGACATAACTGCGGACCCATCGCCAACATTCCAGATACCAATTATGTTGCCCACAACATCAATTGTGATTTCAAGGTTCAGACTCTGCATCCACGAAAGAACAAGGTCGCGACCGTTTTTGTCGTCATCGGTCAATGCCAAACGGCAATTTCCGCCGCCGTCAATTGGCGAAACATCGGCTAGGGCATTGATTCGATCTTCAAGGCGATGCCAGTCGATTCTGAGACCCAAATGCATGTTGCGGAAGTCTCCAATGGGCACTTAATGATTTTAGACCTGAATTTGACACAATGTATGAGTGTCAAAAGTTGTAACCATTGATCGAGCGAATCTGGCCAAGATCATCGCCGACGAAGAAGTTCGCTTCGTAGAAAGCCACCCGAAGTCACGTATCGCGTCTATGCATGCGAGCGAATCGCTATTGGGTGGCGTACCGATGCCTTGGATGAAACGCTGGCCCGGATCGTTTCCGATTTCGGTGACAGAAGCGCACGGTGCAAAGTTTTTTGATTTAGACGGCAATTCATATGTTGATTTTTGTCTAGGTGACACAGGTTCGATGACAGGACACGCCGTTGACGAGATAACAAATGCAATAACGGCACAACTAAATCGCGGGTCTACGGTCATGTTGCCGAGTGTCGATGCCACTTGGGTCGGTCAAGAATTGTTTCGAAGGTTTGGATTGCCGAAGTGGCAGTTTTCAATTAGTGCCACTGATGCAAACCGTTTCGTTTTGCGGTTGGCCCGTTATCTGACCAGGCGACCAAAAGTTTTGGTGCATGACTGGTGCTATCACGGCACTGTTGACGAAACTTTGGTGATCGCTGATGGTCAGGGCAAAACAATTTCGCGCCACGGCGCAATCGGACCGCAGGTTCATCCGTCTGTGACGACCCGGGTGGTTCCATTTAATGACCTCGAAGCATTAGAAGAGCAGTTGAGTCACGGAGATGTCGCGTGCATGTTGATTGAACCTGCTTTGACAAATATCGGCATTGTTCTACCCGAGCCTGGTTATCTCGCGGGAGTTCGTGCAATCACTCGCCAACATGGTGTGATTTTGATTGTGGACGAAACGCATACAATCTGCGCTGGTCCAGGTGGGGCTACAAAGTTATGGAATCTTGAACCAGACATGCTTGTGATCGGCAAAACGATCGGAGGAGGAATTCCAGTCGCCGCGTATGGCATGACCAACGAGTTTGCGATTCGGGCCGAAGAGTGTTTGACCAGTCATGATGTTGATGTCTCTGGTTTAGGTGGCACACTCTCGGGCAGTGTTTTGGCGATGGCTGCAGTGCGGGCGACCCTTACGAATGCACTACAACCCGATCAATTTGAGAAGACAATTCAACTTGCTACCCGATGGGCCGACGGCGTCAACAACGTGATAAAACGATTTTCGCTTGATTGGACAGTTCAACAGCTTGGCTGTCGTGCCGAATATTGGTTCTGTGCCGCACCGAAGAATGGCGCGCAAGCCGCCGCGGGCGTAGACCCCGAACTTGAGAACTTTATGCATTTGTGGGCGCTGAATCGAGGTGTTCTGCTAACACCATTTCACAACATGGCTCTTCTTTCACCATTTCACTCTGAGCAAGATGTCGATCTTCATACTGAGGTTTTTTCATCAGCGATCACGGCCTTAATCAATTGATAGCAACGAAAATCAAATCTGAAATTTTGTTCGCATGTCATTAGCTCAATACTGCGCTGTTGCTGCGATTGTCTTCGGGGCTGCAATTATTCAGGCTCTGTTTGGTTTTGGGTTTGGTTTAATCTCGGTGCCATTGATGATCTTTTTTGTTGATCTACCGACAGCAGTGGTTACCGCAACCGCCGTGTCTACGGTCAGCTGCAGCTTTCAGTGGTATGAGTCGCGTGCTATTTCGGCACGCGTTGTCTCACAACGGCTAATAGTGTCGGCTCTATTGGGCATGCCCGCTGGCTTGTGGCTTTTAAATAATATTGACGCGCGTTTGATGAAGGTGTTACTCGGTTGTTTTGTTCTGTTAGGCGTGATCATCAGTTCGCGCGAGTTTGACCTTCGGCGCTTGCCGCTGACATTCGACTATTCGATGGGTTTAGTTGCTGGTGTGCTGTCAACCTCAACATCCACAAATGGGCCTCCATTGGTGTTCTTGCTTCACGCCCGACACTATTCACCTGAAAGTTTTCGAGCGGTTTTGAATAGGGTTTTCACTGTTTTGAACTTTTTGACTCTGGTTACTTTCGCAATTGCGGGCAAAATTACTTCGGAAGTATTATCGCTCGCACTTCTGTCGATTCCGGTGATGGGGTTAGGCGTCTGGGTTGGCATTCGGTTGCGAAGTTTGATTGATCCTGATCATTTTCGAAAATTGGTTTTAATTCTTCTAACACTTACTGGGCTAAGCGCAATTGGAAACGCTATTTTTGGTTAGTGACCAAACCACTCAAGCCATTGTTGCTTTGAATTCGGGCGAAAGACATGATTAGTCGAAACAACATCTCCGAGGTTTGCACTCGATAGCGCCGAGTATTGATGACCCGGACAGACGATCGTCTCTAACGGTAGTGATGCAAGAATCTGCAGACTCTCGTATAGTTCGGTTGGATTACCACCTGGCAGATCTGTTCGTCCGCAACCGTCAAGAAATAACGTGTCGCCTGCGACCAATCGTTGGTTAACGAGAAAACACTGGCTACCAGGGGTGTGCCCTGGTGTGTGCACGAAAGTTATCTCAATCTCGCCGACTTTGAGTTTGTCTCCACCCGAGTGTTGAATAATTGAGTCTTCGGATACCCCTGTTGTTCGAGTTACCCACTTTGTTTCGTTTTGATTGATGTGAATTGGCACCTGAGTGTGCTGCAAGACATCGGCGATTCCTTGAATTTTCATTCCCATCATTGATCCGCCTACATGGTCGGGGTGATAGTGGGTCGCCAAAACACCAGTAAGGGTCATCTCGTCCTGCTCGACAATCTGCAAAATGTCTCGCACTGCATAAGCGGGGTCGACCACGACGCATTCGCGTGTCTGTTTGTCGCCGATCAAATAGACAAAGTTCACCATCTGCGAGGCAACTTGATCAGCAATTGCAAAGTCTCGTCCAGACAACAATTGTCGAAAATACAACCGATCGTCCACCTGTTGGCTCACGCTGCGATGCTAGCGACCTATTGTTAAGCCGTGGATCATTCGGTTGGGATGTTGCGGTACGGGGTAATCGGTGTCGGAATGATGGGCTGCGAGCATATACGCAATCTTTTGGCAATTGATGACTGCGAAGTAGTTGCGTATGCCGATCCGCACGAACCGAGTCGGATGAATGCCAAAAAACTGGTTGGTTCGGCAGTCGGTTATGTCAACTATTGCGACATGTTGAGCAATGAGCAGTTGGACGTCGTCGTCATCGCCACACCGAATCATTCACACCGCGCAGTGCTCGAAGATTGTCTGAAGAGCCGAGTTCACATACTTATTGAAAAACCGTTATGTATAAATGTTCATGAGTGCGAGGAAATTATTGAACTCGATCGTCAGACTGATTTCTCGGGACGAGTTGTTTGGGTTGGTCTTGAATATCGCTTTATGGCGCCTACGAGAAGATTGATCGATGAAGTATTTAATGGGACTTGTGGTGAAGTAAAGATGGTCGCAATCCGTGAACATCGGTTTCCGTTTTTGCAAAAAGTTGACGATTGGAACCGGTTCTCAAAAAATACAGGTGGCACATTGGTCGAAAAGTGCTGTCATTTTTTTGATGTCATGACGATGTTGGCCAATTCAAAACCGGTGACGGTATTTGCATCAGGAGCCCAAGATGTAAATCATCTCGACGAAATCTACGATGGTGTCCGACCTGACATATTAGATAATGCCTTTGTGGTTGTTGAATACAAGAATGGCGTAAGAGCAATGTTGGATCTCTCGATGTTCGCCGAAGGTTCGATCAACGAACAAGAAATCTGCGTCGTTGGGGACAAAGCAAAAATTGAAGCATTTATCAACGAATCAAAAGTGCGAATCGGGCGGAGAGACCAAGGTCGCAGTGGTGTGACTGAGTTTGGTGTTTCGCAGCCTGAAGGAACAGTCGAAGGGTTTCATGGGGGCGCGTCATTCTTGGAACATCTAGAAATGCAAGGAGCGATTCGAAATGGCCGATCTAGTGCGGTAACACTTCAAGATGGTTTGATGAGTGTTGCAATAGGACAAGCCGCACACAAGAGCATCGCCGAGAAGCGAGTGATAAATCTCAGCGAAATTCTTGTTTAATCACCAATCAATTTGTTGAGAATAAACGAGCGAAATTTTTCTGGGCTGTTTTTCTTGGTCTCATGCTTGTCGATTGATTCTGAAAGTCGAAGCAAACCATTTATGCCGAAATAGCGCAATGGTTCGAACTCCCATTTGCGCGATGGGTGATTTACCCACGGCAATTTGGCAAGTGGGTGACCATCGTTGGCAATCAAATGTGCGAGGGTTCGTGCCGCGAGATTTGTTGCCGCCACGCCATCTCCGACATATCCGCCGAGAGATGCGAGACCAGATTCCGCATTGAAGTCGACAGAGGGTCGCCAATTGCGTGGCAAACCCAAAGGTCCGCCCCAACGGTGGGTGATTTCAACTTCGCTATTCAGACCGAAAACTGCCTGCATAGCAGCGACAATTTTTTCGTGGATAGCCGCGTGGATGTCATATCTAGGCTTAACTTTTGATGCAAAGTGATACGGTGCACCGCGACCGCCAAAAGCGATTCGTTTGTCTTTCGTTAACTGTGCGTAAATGATCATGTTCCGGGCGTCATGGTAAGTTTCGCGATTCGACCAACCAAGTCGGTTCAATTGTGATTCGCTCAATGGAGATGTCGCCACCATATATGAATAGAGCGGTGCGAGCGTTCGTCTGTGACCCGAAAGTTGAGCGGTATAGCCCTCGGTGGAACGCACAACTATGTCGGCTGAACAGATGAAACGCTCAGTGTGAATCGTTCGACTTAAATAATTGACTACTTTCGTGTTTTCATAAATCTGCACACCGAGTTCTGTCACCACTCGAGCCAATCCATTCACAAGTTTTGCGGGGTGAATTACAGCGCAGTGTGGGGTGAATGTCGCGCCAACTAGCCCTTCAAGATTGATTCTTGACTTCAATTCGCCAGGTTCAAGGCTGCGAATGTGCTCATCACCGAAACCGAATTGACGCATCTTGTCGACTTCTTGCTTAAGCCTCTCGAGTTGAACTGAATTCGTCGCACCCTGGATCGTGCCCCCACGGTGGAAGTCGCAGTCAATACTGTTTTCAACGGTGAATTTCTGAATTTCATCTAGTGTTCGAAAACTCTGTGTGTACAATTCGATTGCTGCGCGCCGACCATGCTGTTTTTCGATTTCGTCGAGAGAAATTGGCAAGAAACCGCTGCACCAACCGCCGTTGCGTCCGCTTGCACCGAAACCAACATGATGTTGCTCAAGAACAACAATGTGTTTCTTCGGAAACATTTTTTTTAAATAGTAAGCCGACCAAAGGCCGCTATACCCAGCACCAATGATCGCAATGTCACAACTTATGTTCTCGTTAAGCGCACTGTATTCGACGAGCAGGTCGTCTGTCGTGTCTTGCCAGAGTGAGGCTAGTTTAGTTTCGACCAAAGCTCGCGAATTTCTGATTCGGGATCATTTTCAACTCTCGTGTTCGTGTCAATGCACAGTGTCGCACGTGACTCGACACTATATTTTGGCCAATCGACCGAGGCCGTTTTGGCAAATCTCAACAATTGAGATGTGAAGTGCCCTGACACTAACTCGCGTTCGTTGCTTGAACCGGTGAACATCTCGACATTGGGCTTGTCGAGATTATTAAACATGAATGGCAAATCAAGTGCGTGACAGCAACCGAAGGCGCCGTCGAATACAGGTGATGGCCATGTAAACCAATACATCCATGAGGCGACCATAGGCACGCGGGTTTCTAGCAGGCGCCAGGCGGGTGCTCTGAAATTTTGTTCAGTTTGCATCGCAGCGATCATTTGAATCGGGCTTAACGACCCACGTGATTTACCGTAGATTCGCCAAGCATCAGTTGCGTTGCGGTCGAAAACATCAACAAACTTTTGCATTGCATCGTCGCTGCTAACAGCACTCGCCGAGGGGTTGAGCGCTGTCCAAAGTCGGTTCTCGTCTCGGTTCGTGCCCAGCACAAGCGGAATTCCAGACCTTGCCGACGCCTCATATATATCGTCTGGCAGAGCAGCACCGCCAACAGTCGGCGAAAAGGTTGATATGTAATTGTCGACGTCTAAAAACATCTGCGCAGTGGCATCGATCATTTGCTCGGTAGTTAAATGGCGCAAATCGTCTGAGTCTGAACAATTTGCCGCCGTCAAGTATTTTTGTCTCGCATCTTCGGCGTCTGATTTCGATCGTAATTGCAGTAATGACGGGCTCATTGCCCATGCCTTATGGATGAGGCCGCGAGTCATTGTTGAAGCAGTAAGGGCAATTACGCTGCTTCCACCAGCCGACTCGCCAAAAATTGTGACATTTGTAGGATCGCCGCCAAATGATTCGATGTTTCTCGTAACCCAGCGCAGGGCACTGATTTGATCAAGAATGCCGAGGTTATTATCACCGATAAATCCGAATGGACCGAGGCGATAATTTATCGAGACGACAATTACACCTCCCATTTTTACGAGGTTTGCTCCGTCGTACCAACTAGTCGCGGATGTTCCATTGGTGTACGCGCCACCGTGTATCCAAAACAGAACAGGAAGTGCGGTTCGATCGTCGTTTGGTTTCCAAATGTTCAGATAGAGACAATCTTCTGACGTTGCAAGATTTTTTGTGTTCAAAATTTCTTCCATGAAGCCGGGAACTTGCGGCGATTGCGGGCCGAAAGCCGTCGCGTTTACGTCGCCGAAATATTTCTCGCAGTCACTTGTCTCAGAGAATCTATTCGCAATCGCATATTGGATGCCGAGAAATGCGGTCACCCCTGCATCGATCTGTTTGCCTAAAAAGCGTCCAGATTTATTTGTAACGGTTAACACGCTCTAAATCATAGGCAAAGAAGTTACGATGTTCGTTAGTGAAAAGTCTGCTTGGCGAATTGATTGCAAAGTTTTGGAATTCTCAACGATTCAGGGCGGCAATTAGTCCGGAGTCAAAGCGTTCACGAAACTTTGGCAAATTTGGGCGAGGTTCGATTATTTTGTTTCCGCATACGACGATATTTAACGAGAAATACATTGAAATTGGTAGCGACACAATGGTCGGCGAGCATGTAGCTCTTTCTGCAGGAATGATGCCTGGTCAAGAATGTCTGACATATCCGGTTGTCAAAATTGGTGACCGTTGCCTAATTGGTCGAGGTTCGGGGATTGTCGGTCATCTTTCGATCGAGATCGGCAACGATGTTTGGACTGGTCATCACGTCTACATAACAGACCAAAGTCACGATTATCAAGATGTTGGAAAACCTATTTCACTTCAGTCGCAACCCGAGCGACCGGTTTCGATCGGAGACGGGTCTTGGCTCGGACACGGGGTTGTTGTCCTGCCTGGTTCAAAAATCGGCAAGAACGTCGCCGTAGGCGCAAACTCGGTAGTAACAGGTGAACTTCCTGATTTTTGTGTGGCGGTTGGTTCGCCGGCGAGAGTTATTCGTCAATATTCACGCGATTCGGGATGGTCGGCGAAGAAGCATTTCTAGACAGAGAGATCTATTGGCGGCTTGCAGCTGGCCATTTCATTGTCGGCAGCAAAAGTCGCCAGTTTTTCGCTTAGCGGCAAGCCATCGACAGGTGTCTCGGCGAATTGGCGGTTTATGCCGTTTCGCAGATCTTGTGCGAATGCTCGACGATCTTTCACATATATCTCATAATCGTCCAACCAAAGGCCGACTAGTTCAATGCCTTTCGGGTCGATCGGCAGTGCGGCCCGAAATTCGACGATAAAACTTTCGATCGTGTCCGTTGCATGGTCAATCAAATCGGCTCGCTGGTTAAGAGCGGTAACGCCCAGTTGCCCGACAATTCGATAGTCGGCGAGCAAGTCCCGTTCTTGGCGTGCGACGAGACAACGAGCCTGGGCTCGAGACGCCCAATCACGGTCATCAAATTTATTGATCGATTGCTTTGATGCAAAAAAAAGCGCATAGACCCACATCACGATTATCAGCGAAATGATTAGACCTAGCATCAAACGCAACGCAAATTTCATTTCAACAACATTAGGCGAAGCACGGCGATGATAGAACTAGAAGGTGAATTTTGAAGCCGATGCTGCTGTGAAAGAAGACTCAGCACAACAAGAGGCAAAGGGCAGGCTGAGCGAGGCTGCGCGACTTTTGCGTCAAGTAGTCAGGTTTCACCCGAAACTGTTTATTACAGCAGTCGCCGGAGCGGCAGTCTTTGCGATTTGCACCGTCGCATCGTCGATCGGGCTCCGATGGATGATCGACAAAGTCATAATTGTCAGATTTGAAGAAGGCGATATCGACGTTGAAGCGCTTGTCACAGGTTCGGCGATAGTTGTTGGCATTGGTCTTCTTCGTGCATTAGGTGTAGTTGTTCGAAGAACCTACGCCGGTAAAACTGAGTGGCGCACGTGCGAGTCGATTACAGATCGAGTCATTGATCATGTTGTCGCCCAGCCCGCGAGGTGGCATAGACAGAAAATGACAGGCGATATTGTCGCACGTTGTGGTGTCGATGCCGATGCCGCAGTTGCGATTCTCGCTCCATTGCCATTCTCGACATCTGTTCTCGTGATGATGGTGGTGGCAGCGAGTTGGATGCTCTATGTCGATATACCGCTTGGCATCATTGCGGTAATCGTGTTTCCGATTTTGTTGATCTTAAACATCGGCTATCAACGGCGCATTGATCGCTATTACAACTTGGCGCAAAAAGAATTGGGGGCACTTTCAGAAGCGGTGCACGAAAGTTTTGACGGAGTGATGGTTGTAAAGTCATTCGGAGCTGAAGATCGTGAGACCGCCCGGCTGTCAAAGATTTCAACACGGCTAAAAGACGCCCGAATTGACGCGATTGGGGTCAGATCAGTCTTCGAGGCGATGCTCGACGCGATTCCGACGTTGATCAATATTCTATTAATCGTTCTTGGTGCGTTGAGGGTCAAATCGGGCGATATGACAGTTGGAGATTTGTCGAGCTTCATATACCTATTCACACTTTTGATTTTTCCGCTTCGAATCATCGGCTATCTCTTTTCTGAAATTCCACATTCGGTGGCTGGTTGGAGGCGTATTCGCGAAGTTCTGGATGAACCAATTCAAGACGACCCAATTTCTTCTATCCAAAGAGCGTCTTTAGATTACGGAATCGATCTCAAAAATATCTCATTCAGTCACATTGAAGGTACAGATGTGCTCTCAGATTTGAGTCTCCAGGTTTCGGCAGGTAAAACTGTCGCGTTGGTCGGAGCCACCGGATGCGGAAAATCAACTTTGCTTCACGTCATCGCCGGATTGTTGGCACCGCATTCCGGTTCGATTGCATTGCAAACCGGTGGGGCAGCTCTGGTGTTTCAAGAAGCATTTATATTCGCCGAGACTCTTCGCTACAACATTTCACTTGACAAGCCAATTTCGCACGAGCGAATTACAACTGCGCTTCGAGCGGCACAATGTGACGATTTTATAACTGAGTTAGAGCTCGGACTAGAAACCGTTATGGGTGAGCGCGGGGTCAGTCTCAGTGGCGGACAACGACAGCGAGTCGCCTTAGCGCGTGCTATTGCTCAAGAAGCACCAATTTTGTTGCTCGACGACACAACTTCGGCACTTGACCCAAAAACTGAAGCAAACGTGTTGAATAGTCTTCGTCAGATTTCGGCCAGCCGCACGGTCCTCGTGGTGGCCTCTCGTCCTTCAACAATTGCCCTCGCCGACGAAGTGTTTTTTATGTCTGACGGCCGAATCGCAGATCACGGACGACACGAAGAATTGTTGCGCCGTAGCGAAAACTACCGACGACTAATCAGTGCTTTCGAAAATGATCGGGTCGATCAATGATGGGCGGCAAAATATGAACGAGCCGAGCGGTCGATTCAACACGGCTAAGACCCTCAACAGGGGATTTTCTGTTGCTCCAGCGCTCGCCAAAGGAATGGGTGTGACGTTCGTGCTTGCTTTAATCGGTTCGCTTGCTCGGGTTGTCGTGCCGGTCTTGATGCAGCAAACAATTGACAAAGGTCTTCGTCCTGGAGATGTACGCATCGATTTCATCTTGAAGATGGGCATTTTCGCAGCGTTGTCAGTGGTCATGGCAGCCTTTTCTTTACGTCAGGCTGTGCTGCGTTTGGGTGTTGGGGCCGAGGAAGGTCTCTACACGATGCGCATTAAATTGTTTGATCACATTCATCGTTTAAGTCTTGCTGATCACAACGACGAACGTCGTGGTGCTTTGGTTTCGCGAGTGACGAGCGATATCGAAACATTGACAATGTTTTTTTCTTGGGGTGCTTTGGTTTGGCTGCTAGATGGATCATTGATGTTCGTCGTCGCTTGTGTGATGCTTGCCTACGATTGGATTTTGGCCTTGGTTGCTTTTGCAGTCTCCGCGCCACTTTTTGTTGTTTTGCGATCGTTACAAAAGCGACTCGTCGCCGCATACGATCAGGCGCGAGAACACAACGCCGAGTTGCTGGGTTCGATAAGTGAGTTGGTTTCGGGCACCGAAACATTGCGCGCATATCAAGCGCATGAACCAATGGTTCGACGCAGTAAAACAGCTGTAAAAAAACGAGCAGATTCGCAAATTCGGGCTGGAGTAATTGGTGCTTTTTTGTTTCCGTCTGGAGAAGTATTCGCAGTTTTCACGATTGTTGCGATCGTCATTGTGGGGGTTTTGCGCGGAGCTGCAAGTGGTTTAACTGCAGGTTCTATGGTTGGCTTCGTCTTTTTGACATATCGATTTCTCGAGCCGATCGCAGAATTCACAGAGGTCGTCGATCAAACTCAGACTGCAGTTTCAGGTTTGCGTCGAGTTCTCGGAGTTCTTGACACCCCAACGGGACCGCCCGAACCCGTGAACCCTCTTTCGTTGCCGAAGAATCCGTTGAGCATTGAGCTTCGAGAAGTCAGCTTTTCATATGACTCGCGATTAGACCGCCAGGACGATGATCTTCCGGTCTTGCGAAACATCAGCTTGTCTATTCCGGCCCAACAGCATGTTGCGTTAGTTGGTGCCTCGGGCTCTGGCAAAACAACACTTGCTCGGCTGATTGCGAGGTTCGCAGATCCCAACCTTGGCGCGGTTTTGATTGGTGGCGTGAATTTGAAGCGAATCACCAACGAAGAGCTTCGTAAGAGACTGGTGGTCGTGCCACAAGAACCTTTTTTGTTCGCCGACAGTATTGCAAACAATCTGCTTTTCGCTAGCCCTGAATGCAGTCGCGCCGATCTTGTAAAAGTCATCATTCAACTCGAACTTTCAGAGTGGGTTGATGGTTTGCCAAACGGTATTGACACATTCGTGGGTCAGAGGGGCTCAGCGATTTCTGCGGGAGAGCGCCAATTGGTTGCTTTGGCTCGCGCGGCTTTAGCGAATCCCGATGTTTTGATCTTGGATGAGGCAACTTCGGCAGTCGATGCGATTGCAGAGGTTCGACTTGCAAAGGCCCTTCAAGCACTCTCTCAAGGTCGCACGACGATATCGATTGCACATCGGTTGTCTACGGCGGCACGCGCCGATCGAGTCGTCGTTTTAGACCACGGAGTTGTAACCGAGGACGGTTCTCACCAGAAGTTGCTTGGCGATAATGGTGAATATGCAAAGATTTATGCACAATGGTTATCAGCAACGTCAGTTAAAAATTGATCATGCATTGCAAACATAAGGTTTTACGCAAACTTTCTGTTTTGTTTTTTTTTGGTTTTGCGGTTTTACCAGCTTGTGGACCAAGTGCTGAATCCAAAGCAGCGTGCGAACTAAGTGCCCGATGGAATGTCGCTAGCTCTGCAGTTGCGTCTGTTCTGGCCGACTTAGATAACTCTTCGAGGTTTCAAATACGTGAAGCTATGTCTGAAGCCGTTGCAACTCTCGTTGCCTTCAATGCGGTTGCTCCGCGCGAAATTCGCTCAGAAACAGAATTGCTTTTGAATAGCTACGGCGCACTTGCCGATGCGTTTGAGGCCATTGATTGGCAGGGGTCGTCGTCGCGCCAAGATGCAGCCGTAGCAAGTGCTGGTGTGCGGTTAGAAAGCGATGAAATCCAAAACGCGCAATCTGATTTCGCAGATTTCATCAAAAATAGTTGTTCAGTTGAACTTCTCAACGCGATAAACAAATTTCCTAACACCGGCGAAACCTTGCCAGACCCGATCATTCAAGACGAAGTCACTGCTGAAAAGCCAGCAACTTTTGACAACGAAGATTCAGTTTCAAAGGCTTTTGGTTATGTAGTGGTCGAACGATTCGGTTTAGCGATTACCGACGATCAAGCCGAATGTGTCGGCTCATCATTGTTGGCTGCGACATCAGATGATGCTGAAATTGTTGACGAAACGTACTGGCAATTGCTGCAAACAATTTTTGATTCATGTGCGGTTAAAATTGACATAGCAAGTGCACTTGAGAACGAATAAAGCGTCGATTGCTATAGTGTCTCGCGATGGAACTATTTCTTTGTCGTCATGCCCAGCCGCAGTGGGTAAAAGACGATTTATGCATTGATAATCCACCTCTTACCGAGCTTGGTCGGCGACAGGCAAATCTTCTGGGGGCGAGATTATCTCGAGAACGGTTTGATCATATTTATGTTTCTCCACTTCTCAGAACTCGTCAAACTGCAGAACCAATTCTTGCGACCCTGAAGCGCGACGAAGTCATTGAACCGTGGCTTGAAGAAATTCGAAGCCCAATTTGGCACGGTTCGCCTGGTGAAAGGGCTGCTAAGGCATACAAAGAAGAGCGAGAGCGCAACGCGCGCGAGCGATGGCACGGTTTGGAGGGCGGCGAGCCCGTCAAAGATTTTGTGGCGCGAATTCATGTCGGGGCTGAAAAGTTTTTGGCCGAACATGGTGTTTATCGAATCGAGCATGAATTGCCTATTTGGCACATAGAGAACCCCGGCGAACGCATCGCGTGTGTCGCGCATGCAGGCACTAACAGCACGGTGATTTGCCATTTACTCGGCTTGACTCCGACTCCTTGGGAGTGGGAGAGATTCGTTTTAGGTCACGCTTCAATTACTCGGCTCGAAGCTTTAAAAATTGGCGATGGCTACACCTTTGCTCTTTCGCCACTTTCAGATCTCGAACACATTCCGCCTGCTGATCGAACTTATTAGAAAAATGGTGGTGGAGGATCTCACCTCTCCACCACCATTTGATCGTGCAGATGTTTACGGTTGTGGGAGCACATCCGTAACATGGCATGCATCGACAGCTTTGATAATTGGATATGGATTTACTGCTTCGCCGCCACCAGGGTGTACTTCAAAGTGAAGGTGTGAGTTGCCTGCGTTTCCAGTTGCGCCCATGAAACCAATTATTTGGCCTGCTTTCACAACTGAGCCAACTGCAAGACCAGGTGCAAATGAATCGAGGTGAGCATAGAAGAAGTAGGTCGCATCAGCGGCTGTTAGCCGAATGGCGTTTCCACTGAGTTTTGTTTCAGCGCCGTACATTTTCGTGATCGTTCCGTCGGTGACGGCGTATAGTGCAAGACCTTTTGGTCCGATTATGTCGACGCCAATGTGTTTGCGCCCACCAGAGCGCTCATCATGCCAACTATCGACAAATGAGCATCGACCTTGTGACGGAAAGACGCTAATTTGAGGAAGACCGAGAGTGGCCAAGTCTTGAAGAATACCGAGCGCGATAGCGGTTGCAATGTCCATCGCACCTGTTGGATTGAGGCCTCGTGCGTTTTGAAAATTTGTGATCGAAATTGTTGTTGCGAGTCCAAAAACTCCATCGGCTCCACCTTTTACTTCAATTGAATTTGCAATCAGCTTCTCTTGCACGAGTCGAACCGCATCGCTGCGCTGACCGCGAGTCGGCAACGTGTCGATCGTCAACATGCCTTCGATAGGTGCTACGACTGGCGCTGCAACTGGTGTAGGCGTCGGTTTAGGCGTTGCTGCGACTGATTTGACAACAACTGGTTTGGTAGCTGGAGCGATTGCAACTGGTTTTGATGGGGCAGTTGCGGCTGCCTTAACCTTCGCCTTAGCTGGTTGATCAGCTGCGATCAAACCGAGAAATTTCGCAGTTTGCTCATCAAGTCGACCAGTTGGCTTGAAACCCACAACTTTTTGAAAATTCTTCAGTGTTAATTGTGTGGTGGTAGAGAAAACCCCGTCAGCACCGCCTTTCAATGTGAAGCCACGTGAAATTAGTGCTTCTTGCATTCGAACGACCGTTGCCCCAGAATCACCCAAAACTGGAAGGGCCGCGGTCTGAGCGTTCGCCGCCGGAACAACTAGGCCAAGACTAAGGATTGAACCAATAAGGACAGAAGTTAGAAATTTCGATTTGTTTGACATTTTTGCTCCCTTGTGAGATCCGCATAAGGGATCGGCACCATGGAGCAAAACTTGAGAAAATTCTCACTTAAATTGTTTATATGACCACTCTGAGTGGTTATTTAGTGGTGCTATAGCCATTTTGTGAGAAAATCGTTCACGTTTAGAGGTGGACTATTCGCAAAACCTTGACTTAGCCAGGTCTTTGCCTGGCGAATAGGGCTATTCGAAATTTAAGAATTCGGCCAATTTGGGTCGAATTGACCAAAGGCTGACCAGCTGGCGATACTTCGTTAGCTCAAACTGGTCGGGCGACGCGCCGGTTCGGCACGCCCGAATGATCAGGTTTCGGGGTGTGTGGCCATCTCCGATGAATTCGATGATTTCGGCTCGATAGCCATGAAGTCGCAAGATTTGAGCTCGCAAAGAGTCTGTCAATATGTCACCAAAACGCTCTTTGAAGATTCCGTGTTTGGTAAGCAATGACCAAGGCTCAGGTATTTCAGTCATTTGAGATTGCAGATCGTGATGGCAGCAAGGGGAGATCATCAGCATTTGAGACCGATTTGAAATCGCCCAAGCAATGGCTTCGTCCGTAGCGGTATCACAAGCATGTAAAGCAATCGTAAGATCAGAACCTTTGGCTGCTGATTCAGAAATTCGTTCAGCCCTAAATTCCATAGAACTTGAAAAACCAAGGTTGTTGGCAATAGATGCGTTTCGTAGTCGACTTTGTTCGCGCTTGTCTATACCCGTAATCAAGTTGGGCAAACCCTGCCGATTCAAATGTTCGTGAACAGCAAACGTCAAATATGCATTGCCACAACCGTGGTCGACGATTTGAAGAGGGTTATTCGTACTCGGTTCTTTCAGACGACCGGTAGCGATCTCTTCGTTAATGAGAGGCATCATAAGGCGAACGAATTCTTCGATCTGAAAATACTTATCACTCATTGAGGGTCTAATTCGTCCGTTGTTATCGGAAATGCCGACCAACTTCAAGAATTCGCTACTGGCGTCGAACAATCGAGTTTTCTGACGATTATGTGATGTGACCTGAGAGCTTGATTTTTCGTCTTGATGAATTTGAGGGGTTCCCTTTTTCGTAAACCGAACCGTAAATGTCTTGTCGGTCGCCTCAACCAAACAATTTGCATATCCCGACATAAGTGTTTCGTTTGTGGCGAAACTACCGAACTCAATGTTTGTGGTTGTTGACTCGTCTCGTATTTGAGTTATAACTTGCAGCATCAGTGAGTCTTTAATGACGACTGGGCGAATTTCAACTTTTTCATAGCGCGGTTGCATATTGCGTCGTCGTCCCGAAAAAATTGCACGAACCAATCTGTGCTTGTCGTCAATGATTTCAAAAATCTCTTCAATACTCATCAGGCCCGATTTCGTTGACGGTCAACACATCGCCAACCTGCAGATGTGCGCCTGTAGGTGTCGACACCGCGAAAAATTTCAGATTCAAATGTTCGTTTCGGTCCAGACTTTCGACTTTCAATTGTGAAATTTCCGTGTGCGGTGCCATTGCCTTCATCTGCATAAAAAGCAATCACTAGTGGCACCTCGATAAAGATCTGATCTAAGGCAGCGTCGTTGAACAAATAGTTTGAAATTTCGATTAAAGATGTCGCAACAATTTGGCCGTCGATACTCATTTTCGCGTCATCACTAAAATATTGAGAAATTCGTGTTTTATCCCCACGACTCATGGCATCGGAGTAATTGGTATAAAGCTGCCGCAAATCGAAGTCTGTTGCCAGCGATGCCTGTCGTGGACCGTCTTCAATATTTTGGCGACCATTGGTATTGCTTGACTTTGATTGTCTCCTTGTGTCGCGAATATCGTCGGGCGACAGCCCGGTCTCAGCAGCAGCCAGTTGGCGCATCAGGCGGATAAATTCTTTTCGTTTTAGTACACCCTCGTGAGCGGCATATTGAACTGCGAGACCATCGATTAAGCCAGATATTCGGGTTGCAGATTCGCGAGGGTGGACACAATGAAATTCGCCAGATTCGTTGCCTGCGCGCAAAGTCTTTTCAAAAACAGCGATCGATTGTTCGTCTAGCTCTTGGCTGATGGGCTTCATTTTTGGATTGCGAAGTGCCTCGCCCCAGGCATCAATCCAGATCATCCATTCGACGTCATCGCTACCTTCGGGGACATAGCTTTCAATTAGACGCCATAATTTTGCAACGTTCGACGGGGCGGAATCGCTATCTCGCTGCATATCTATCAAATCTTTTCGTGCGTAATGTTCGAACGCTGAAGCGAGCAATTCCTCTTTTGATGCGAAATGGTAGTGAATAAGACTGTTTGAAACGCCGAGTCTTTTGGCTACATCGGCAACACGGGTACCCGCAAAACCTCGCTCAATTACGACATCGCAGGTAGCCTCAAGAATCTCAATGCGACGCTTCTCAACTGTTTCTTTTTTCACTACCTGCGCACGATACTCACCCTTGAGCCGGCTAACCACATTGATGGCAAGGCGGCCAAAAGTTGGTTCACTTTGAGAGTCACTCACCAAGGCTATTTGCGGGCGACTCAAGGTGCTTTTGTCGCTCTCTATTTGATTATCATCACCGGTTCGCTCGTAAGGCTCACTGGTTCAGGCCTTGGTTGCGCCGACTGGCCGCAATGTAGCGAGAGTAAATTTATTGACGTCACCTCGATGCACGCAGCGATTGAGCAATTAAATCGACTATTTACCGGAGTTGTTGCTGCAGCAGTAATTTTGTGCGTCCTGTTGTCGCTGAAACTCAAACCAAAACGCCGTGACTTGATCGCGATGTCGTTCGTCTTGGTTGTCGGTGTGTTGCTTCAAGTAATAATCGGTGCGATCGTAGTTTGGACTGGGCTTAATCCATATTCAAATATTGCTCACTTTCTTGTTTCGATCTTTCTTATGACGACCGCTTACATGTTGGTTCGGCATGCGAGAATTTTTCGACTTACCGACGAGGTCATACCCCGCGGCGAACCACTGCTAAAAGGTGACCCGATCGAAAAGATTGTGAAGATTCTCCTATTTACAACTGGCGCTGCAGTAACAACTGGCACTCTTGTCACGGGCTCAGGCCCACACGCAGGTGATGAAACTGCCGTTCGACTGGACTTTGCAATGCTAACAATTGTTCGTACGCACAGCGCGTTTGTATGGCTGACCGTTGCCGTTCTACTGGTCTCAGTGCTCGTGACGAAAAGAAGTGCCGTGGCGCACAAATTTTTGATTCGTCCGCTGAGGAGATTCGCATTTGTGCTCGTTCTTCAGGGTGCGATCGGCTACTTGCAATATTTCCTCGGAGTACCCATTGGGCTCGTCGCAATTCATGTAGCGTTGTCGGTCGCTGTTTGGCTGTGTGCGTTAGATGTTTATTGGTATTCAAGACTTTCGCCTTTGCCTAATAGTGTGCTTGACTGATAGACAGCATGTTGGGGGATAGTCGATCAGTAAAGACGCTTATATTAAGGGTCTGCCTGTTGATCGTGATTGGATTCGGGCTTTTTAGCGGCTTCACAGCTTCTGCTGTTTCTGCTTCGTCCGATGATTATTCAATAATCGCAAGTGTCCAAAACCAAACATTGGTTAATGGCTCGACGAATCGTGCACCTGTGGCCGGCGTGGCGGTAACTGTAACCAAGACCGATGGAAGCAAAGTAGGCGATGGAACTACAGACGAAAGCGGTTTGTGCACGATTAGTGTGCCGAGTCGTGATGACTATTTGATCTCGATTGACTCGGCAACTTTGCCTGAGGGTCTCGCGTTGATCGATACTGAAAAGGCAACCGTAACGATTTCAAAAGACCTGTTTACAACCAACACTAAACGAGTTACTTTTTTTACAGGCCAAGGTGCGTCCTCTGGGGCCAGCGAGACTGAGCGCGTTCTTCAGCGACTCTCAGATGGAATTCGTCTAGGAATAATCATCGCAATGTGTTCGGTCGGTTTGTCATTGGTGTTTGGGACAACAGGTCTGACGAATTTTGCGCACGGTGAGATGGTGACATTCGGTGGATTAATGGCTTTTTTCTTTAATGTCATACTTGAGATACCGATATTGATTTCGGGTCCAATAGTCATTGTTTTGGGCGGGCTATTCGGGCTGCTATTTAATTGGGGAATATTTGCTCGGCTCACAAAGCGTGGTATCGGCTTAATCTCTCAACTTGTTGTGACCGTTGGTTTGTCGATCATGTTGCGCAATATTTATTTGTTTCAGTTTGGTGGACGCACCAAGCAACTGTCTAGTTATTCGAAACAAGTAAATCTTGAAATCGGACCTATCGGTATTACACCCAGAGATTTAACAACTGCAATTCTCGGAATAGTCATCTTGGTGAGCGTCGCACTCTTTTTGCAACGATCTCGACTCGGTAAGGCGATTAGGGCTGTGAGTGACAACGTTCAGTTGGCATCGGCAACCGGTATCGACACGCGCAAGGTGATCAAAATTGTTTGGTTCGCCGGTGGTGCGCTTGCTGCCACCGGTGGCATTTTTCGTGGGCTAGATGAGCAAGTAAGTTTTTCGATGGGTTCAGATTTGTTGTTCCTTATGTTTGCTGGCATCACACTAGGTGGCCTGGGTTCAGCGTTCGGTGCACTAATCGGTGGCTTTTTCATCGGTATTTTCGTCGAGATGTCGTCGCTATTTGTGCCAAGTGAACTGAAAGTTGCTCCCGCACTGTTCATTTTGATTGTTGTTTTGATCGTTCGCCCGCAGGGAATTTTGGGCAAGAGTCAAAGGGTTGGCTGACGTGGACTGGAATCAAATCTTTCAAAACACAGTTCGCGCGGCCGTCGGCGTTGATGCCATTTATTTTGCGATCGCTGCCATAGGTCTCAACGTTCAATTTGGATATACAGGTCTGGTCAACTTTGGACAGGCCGCATTTATGGCTTGCGGTTCTTACGGTCTCGGTATGACCGCGCAGTATTTTGGGATCGGTCTTTGGTGGGGTATTCCACTTGGCATAGTTTGTGTGATCATCTTGGCGCTGATAGTTGGTATTCCAACGCTTCGACTTAGAGCAGATTATTTGGCAATAGTCACTATTGCGACGGCGGAAATTGTACGACTATTCGTACGTTCGGTGAAGTTCAACAAAATTTTTGGTGGCACCGAGGGAATCAGCAACTTCAGTCGTGAATATCGAGAGTTGAACCCATTTGATCCGGGTCAAACTTATGGGTTAGCACCTTTTCGATTTAGCGGTTACACGTTAATCACGATCATTGTTGGTTGGGTACTTGTTGCGATTTTCTCGGCACTCGTATGGCAGCTCATGCGCAGTCCGTGGGGTCGAGTAATTAAGGGCATTCGTGAGGATGAAGACGCGGTAAGAAGCCTTGGTAAAAACGTTTATGCATACAAGATGCAGTCTCTGATCATCGGCGGAATCATCGGTATGTTCGCAGGCATGGTGCTTGCATTGGACCGTGGTTCAGTGCAACCAGACAATTACAGTCGCGATGTCACTTTCTATGTGCTTACAGCACTTGTGTTAGGCGGTTTAGCAAAAGTTTCGGGTTCAGTAGTCGGTTCAATGTTGTTCTGGGTGCTGTTTGTGCTCTCGGACAACATCTTGAGAGAGATTACGAGAAACGGCCCACTTCGAATCGGCGATTTCACGGTCATTCAAAGCACTCAAGTAGGCGCCGTCAACTACATGTTCGTAGGTCTCGGTCTGATGTTGTTGATGACGTATCGCCCGCAAGGTCTGTTTGGAAACCGCAAAGAGATGGCACTAGATGGTCGCTGAGCGAACTTACGGTGAGGCTGCAAAAGCTGCACGGGCGGCGCTCGCATCGGTCGCCGCAACCCCAGGTGTGCAGAAGCCTGATTCGATTCTGAGCGTTGACGGGGTACGTCGACATTTTGGCGGAATCGTTGCGGTGGATGTTAAACATCTCGAAGTTCAACGTGGCTCAATTACCGCGCTGATCGGCCCGAATGGGGCAGGCAAGACGACTCTATTCAACTTGCTTTCAGGTTTCGACACGCCCGATGTCGGCGAGTGGCGATTTGACGGTCACAACATGAGTCGTGTCGTTGCTCACAGAACCGCAAGTATGGGAATGGTTCGAACATTTCAGCTGACCAAAAGTTTGACCAAAATGTCGGTGATTGAAAATATGAAGTTGGGCGCCATGCACCAGGTCGGTGAAAAATGGTGGAACGGGTTGCTTCCGTTTGTATGGAAGTCACAAGAGAAAAAAATTGAAGAGCGAGCCGATGCACTGCTGAAGCGTTTCAAGATGGATCACATGCGCAACGAATATGCTGGCACACTTTCTGGTGGCCAACGAAAATTACTTGAGATGGCACGTGCGCTGATGACACAGCCACGATTAGTCATGCTTGACGAGCCGATGGCAGGAGTGAACCCTGCATTGAAGCAAAGTTTGAATGAACATATTCGGGGCCTGAGGGATGATGGTATGACGGTGCTCTTCGTAGAACACGATATGGACATGGTCAACGATGTTGCCGACTGGGTTGTCGTAATGGCTGAAGGAATGTTGATCGCCGAGGGCACCCCTGAACAGATCGGAAATAATCCGCAAGTCATTGAGGCCTATTTGGGGAGTCATCAGGGTAAATCTCTTTTGGATGAGAAATCATGAGCCAGAGTGTGCTCAATGTTCATGAGCTTGTGGCGGGCTACATACCCGAAGTGAACATTTTGAATGGTTGCAACGTGACAGTTTCGGCAGGTGAGTTCGTTGGCATCATCGGACCAAATGGTGCTGGTAAATCGACCGTGCTTAAAGCAATTTTAGGCGAGTGCTCGGTGCGCAGCGGCTCGGTGATGCTTGGGGAAACAAACATCACAGGCCACCGATCGCACGAACTTGTAGAGCGCGGAGTCGGATACGTGCCCCAAAACCGAAATGTGTTTCCAAGTTTGACTGTCACTGAGAATCTTGAAATGGGTTGCTTCTTGAAGCCAGCGAATTTCAAGAATCGATTCGAGTATGTGGCGAATTTGTTTCCTCGGTTGCTTGATCGAGCGACTGTCAAAGCCGGTTCACTCTCTGGTGGCGAACGTCAAATGGTTGCCATGGGTCGCGCGTTAATGATGGAACCCAAGTTGCTCTTACTCGACGAGCCATCCGCGGGGCTGTCACCAGTTTTGCAAGATGAAGTTTTTGTTCAATGCAAAAAAATCAACACCGAAGGTATTGCTATTTTGATGGTCGAGCAGAATGCGCGACGCTGCTTGCAAGTTGCCGATCGGGCTTATGTTCTTGATCAAGGGAAAAATGCTTACACCGGTTCAGGTCGCGAACTTCTCGCAGATCCGAATGTGATCAGGCTTTATTTGGGCACGCTGGCCAAAGCAACTGGGGGATAAGAAAAGGCCCTGGACTTTCGTCCAGGGCCCTAACTTAAAACGAATTCGGATTATTGATTACTTACCAGCGTCGAAATTCTCGCCGAGTGCGTTACCAATGTTTCCGTCAACGCCATAGACCTTCTTCGCGCGAGGTCCGACACCGTTCTCCACCATTGTGCGGAGAATTCGTGAACCTTCGTCGAATGTGATCAAGACGATTGCGTCTGGGTTAGCAGCTACGACTTCGCCGACTTCAGCATCAAATGTTGTTGCCTTCGGGTCGTAAATCTTCTTGCCCTTAATTTCTACGCCTGCTGCGGTAAGAACCGCTTCTACAACGTTGGCAAGACCGGTGCCATAAGCATCGTCGAGCGCCAAGATGTAGACCGATTGGTTGCCGTCAGCGACGATAACTTCTGCAAGAACTGCACCCTGGAGGTCGTCCGGTGGTGCGTTGCGGAAGAAGAGACCGTTGTCGGCGTAGTCAGTCAACTTTGGCGAAGTGTTCGCTGGGCTGAACTGAATGACGCCTGCAGCAGTGATCTTGTCGATAACTGTGAGTGACACACCCGATGATGCAGCACCAATAATGGCGTCTACACCTTCTTTGAGCAAACGATCTACGGTCACGCTGGCTGTGTCAGTTGAAGTGTCACCGGAGTCTCCGGCGCTGTATTCAACTGTCTTACCGAGCACGCCGCCATTCTTGTTGAGTACGTCAATTGCGTATTCAACACCGGCGATCATTGGTGCACCAAGGAATGCAAGGTTGCCAGTTTCTGGAAGCAAGCCACCAATTTTGAGAACGCCATCACCCTTACGAGCGACACCGGTCTTTGCAAGTGGCAATACTGCTGATTCTGGAGCATTTGCAAGTTGGTATGTGGTCAACGAGTCATCAAGACGGTTGCCTGCACCAAATTGAAGGATGCCGTACGAAGCCTCAAGTGGCTCGCCGTTGCCGTTCATTGTGTTTGGTCCAGAGAAACCATCAAAGTCAACATCGCCCTTTGCCTTGACAGTTGCAATGCAATCTGCCCAAGTTGCTGGTGAGCACTTTGTGCCTTCTTTTGAAACAGCAACAATTTGGTCAGCAAGTGCGCTGCCATCTGTGCCTGCTGCTTCTGCTGCAAGAGCAATCAACAAAACTGCATCGAATGATTCAGCTGTGTAGTTGAAGTCTGTGAGAGCTTCGTTGCCTTTGCCTGTCCAGAATGCGTTAACTGCATCCTTGAACTCTGGAGTCAACTCAACAAGTGGAGTTGTTCCTTTCATGCCTGACAATTCGCTGCCAGCTTCGTCAACGACCTCTGCCGTTGTCTCTTCTGTTACAGCTTCTTCTGTCGCCGCGTCATCGTCACTGCCGCAAGCGCCAGCCAAAAGGCTGAGACCAACGACGAGTGCGCCGAAACGACGTACTGTGTTTTTCTTCATTTATTTTTCTCCCCCTAGGAGTAGGGCAACATATTGTTACCCATGGGTTTGGACCTTTCAGCCTATGGAAGTATGAATGCCTTACCAACGCCAAATAGAGCGGCAACTAGTCACCAAATGCAGAATTCGAGGCTTTCTTGAGCCGTTCATTGATCGCGATACCGATGCCAGTCATTGGTGGCGTTACTGCGATCACGACATCGACCGAGCGTTTATCGGCTCGTCTCAGACTCGAATAGAGTTCGTGTGCATACCTTTCGAGATCTGATTCGAAATCAAGGATCTCAGCAATTCGACCGGCTATTTCTAAACTTGCCAAACGGGCTTCAGCATCTTTTCGACTGGAAGCTAGCTCGACGGTGCAGTTTGGCGCATAATGTTTTTCGAGCATTCCCGATGCACGTGACTCACCGCTTGCTGAAACAACATTGATGCCGCAGTCAAGTTTGATTTGCTCCGCTGTTATCGCACCGGCTCGAAGAATTTGTGGTGGATTTGTGGTGCAATCCACGATTGTCGATTCAACACCGATTGCACATTCTCCGCCGTCCAAAATCACGGATATCTCAGACCCAAAATCTTCTGCAACATGTCGAGCAGAGGTTGGGCTGACCTTTCCGAATCGATTCGCCGAAGGTGCGACTATTGCATCGGATAGTTGAATTAACAACTTAGTTGTGATCGGGTGGCTCGGGCAACGAATTGCAACTGTATTGCGACCCCCAGTTATTTCGTCACAAACTTTATTGTTGCGTCTCACGACTAGAGTCAATGGACCCGGCCAGTATGTGTCTGCGAGTGCAAGCGCTTCAGTAGACAGCTCTGTGGCCCATATCGGCAGATCTTCAGCTGTTGCGATATGCAGAATCAACGGATGGTCGGTCGGTCGACCTTTTATTGTGAAAATTTTCGTGACGGCCTTCGGGCTCGATGCGCGTGCGGCCAAACCATAGACAGTCTCAGTTGGAATCGCCACGGGCAGGTCATTCATTAGTGCACTGACAGCCGTGTCTATCGCAGATGAATCTGCCCCGTTCAAAATATTTGATTCTTCAGGGCTCACAGAAAAACCCTAAAAGCGTGTCGATGAATGTGAAGTTCTCAGTTGACGCAAAGTGATCACAACTTTTTAGCTTGACATATCGACAGTGCTTAAATGCATTAGCAAGTCGATCTGCCGGTAGGACAAAATCGCGATCGCCAACTGCAAGGACGATTTCAGCCTCAATGCAATTTAGTTGCGCCTCTGAGAATGGTTCTTTTCGGGGACGTAATAGTGCGGCTCGTAGAGCTAGCGGATCATTATTCGACCGTTTCGCATAACTTCCAAATTGCCGAGCCAAAATATCGTTTGAAGACGCGGTTCCATCGATGCCGGCGATAATTCGCTCTGTTTCATCTGGTTTATGGGGATCGAGAAGTCCGTCTCCGACACCAACGAGCATCAACTTGCGAAAATAATTCGGATTATGTAACGCGGCATCAAGTAGGGCGATTGCGCCAAGAGAAAACCCGACAGCGTCAACGCCGATTGATCGCGAACCGATGGCTTTTCGAATAGGCGCTGAAATGTCTGCGTAATCTTGCGGATCGTGAGGTTTTTCAGATGTGCCGTGCCCTAAAAGGTCGACACCGATGACGGTTTTGCCAGCGTCATTTACCAATTGTTCAACTCCAGTGTTCTGCCAAGTCTCTTGATGTGAGCCGCCCCATCCGTGCACCATCAATAAAGGGGGATTCGCACCATCGGTATTCATAGGGCGTAGCCTATGGAGGCTTCAAAAAAGCCCCACTCGGAGGACTACTGATGCGATTTTTGAATGACTCGCCAGCGTTTGACCTTACTTATAGCGACGTATTCATGGTGCCGAGTCTTTCGGGGGTGAAATCTCGACTAAGTGTTGATTTGACCACTCCCGATGGGATCGGAACAACAATCCCGTTGGTTGTCTCAAATATGACTGCTATTGCGGGTCGACGTATGGCAGAAACAGTCGCACGGCGCGGTGGTGTCGTTGTGTTGCCACAAGATATTCCTCTCGACGTTGTCGAGACAGTTGTTCAGTTCGTGAAGTCTCGTCACAAAGTCATCGATACGCCAATCACGATGAAGGTTGATGGCACAGTCGGTGAGGCCTTAAGTTTGATCTACAAGAGAAGTCACGGGGCCGTCATTGTTGTTGATGACGATGCGCGGCCTGCAGGCATATTCACTGAACACGACGCAGTGGGTTTCGACCGGTTTACACAGATTCGCAATGTTATGAGCAGCGAGATGTTCACTTTGAGCGAAAAGATGTCGCCTCAAGAAATGTTTGAGCATTTGACCGAGGCCAGACTCTCTGTTGCGCCAGTAATTGACAGCAAAGAGCGACTAGTTGGCGTCATCACCAGAAACGGTGCGCTTCGAAGCACGATTTATTCTCCAGCCGTCGACGGTCAAAATCGTTTGCTGATCGCCGCTGCAGTTGGCGTGAATGCCGATCCTGCCGAACGTGCAAAGAAGCTGAAACGAATGGGCGTCGATGTGATCGTTGTCGATACCGCACACGGTCATCAAGTAAGAATGCTTGAGGCTGTTTCTGAGGTCAAAAAGGCCGTGGGTGAAACAAAAGTTGTCGCAGGAAACGTTGTCACAATCGAAGGTACTCGCGACATCATTAATGCTGGTGCAGACATCGTAAAAGTTGGTGTTGGGCCAGGTGCAATGTGCACGACCCGAATGATGACGGGTGTAGGTCGCCCTCAGTTTTCGGCGGTGCTCGATTGTGCACAAGTTGCAACCGACCTCGGTAAGCATGTCTGGGCTGACGGCGGCGTTCGCTATCCGCGTGATGTCGCGCTCGGTCTTGCTGCAGGTGCCGCAAACGTTATGTTTGGTTCGCTGTTAGCTGGCACTTATGAGTCAGCCGCTGACACATTGCGAGACACAAATGGCCGTTTATACAAAGAAAGTTTTGGCATGGCATCGAATCGTGCGGTGCGAAATCGCACCCGATCTGAGAGTGCCTTCGAGCGGGCACGAAAAGAATTGTTTGAAGAGGGCATTAGTTCGTCGCGAATGTATTTGGATGCGCAAAGGCCGAGCGTCGAAGACATAATCGATCAAATCATCGCTGGTGTTCGTTCATCATGCACTTACGCCGGCGCTTCAACGATTCGCGAGTTTCATGATCGTGCCGTAGTTGGTGTTCAAAGTGCATCGGGCTACGACGAAGGTCGCGCGCAAGATACGAGTTGGTAGATGTCGCGCCTGCCAGCACTCATGCAATGATTGTTGTCGCAATTGACGGGCCTGCAGGCGCCGGAAAATCGACAATCGCCAAAGCACTTGCCAAAAAGCTCAAGCTTCGATATCTCGACACAGGAGCAATGTATAGGGCGGTCACATTTGCGGCTTTAAATCGCAATCTTGACCTCGCAGAAGAGTCGGCGATTGCCGATATTGCCTCGCGATGCGTAATGAGTATCGACGATGACTCAATCATCATTGATGGTGTCGATGCGACTCAAGCAATTCGCGGTCAAGAGGTCACTCGCGCCGTGAGTGTTGTGGCGACCAATTCGTTGGTGAGAACTGAACTGCGTGGTCGCCAGCGACAGTGGGTTAGCGAGCACGGTGGTGGCGTGGTGGAAGGGCGAGACATCGGTTCGGTTGTTTTTCCGGATGCGACGCTAAAAGTTTATTTGACAGCGTCTCCCTTGGTTAGAGCAAAACGGCGTGTCGCACAATCGGGCGGCGATGTAGAACTTATTGCCGCTGAAATTGCCGAACGAGATCAACGCGACTCTTCGCGATCAGATAGTCCGTTGATGAAGACCTCCGACTCGGTCACAGTTGATACGAGCGATATTCCAGTTGATGAGGTGGTTGAACACATTGAGCGACTTGTCGATGCAAAAAAACAAACTGTGCGGGTGCCAAATTGACACAAGTTCAGACGTTTCTGGTTGGTCAAGGTATTGCGAGTCGAATTTTTTACTGGTCTATTCGTTCATTGATAAAAGTCTTTTGTCTGGTTTATTTTCGACTGGGGGTTTACGGTCGAGAGAACATTCCGCGGTCGGGTGCCTTCATTCTCGCCCCGATTCACAGATCTAACGTTGATACACCGATTGTGAGTGTGGTTACTAAACGCCGACTTCGCTTCATGGGTAAAGATTCACTTTGGAAGATCAAACCGGTAGGCGCCGTGTTGTCGGCACTTGGTGGATTTCCGGTCACTCGTGGCAGTGCAGACCTAGAAGCATTGAAGCGGTGTTTGTCAGTGTTGTCGCTCGGTGAACCGTTGGTGATGTTCCCCGAGGGAACCAGACAGTCGGGACCAACAATTCATCCTTTGTTTGATGGCGCCGCGTATCTGTCAATCAAGTCTGGAGCGCCAATTATTCCGGTTGGTTTTGGCGGCACCGAAGGCGTCATGCCGAAGGGTTCAAAAAAAATTCTTCCGAAAAAATGTTCGGTTGTCGTAGGAAAACCTATTTATCCACCTCAATCAGACACAGGTCGGTTACCGCGGACGGCGACGACCGACTTGACTTCTGAATTGGGCAAAGCGCTACAGATTGTGTTTGATCAAGCCAAACAAAATGCTGATCAAACTAGTTGAAGTAAGCCTTTAGTGCGAGTTGCAAAGAAACCAAGTCGTTGACTCCGCAAACTTCTCTGGCAGAGTGCATTGAGAGTTGCGGTACTCCAACATCAACTGTGTCAATGCCTAATCGTGCGGCTGTAATCGGACCTATTGTCGAGCCGCATGGCATGTTGTTGCGAGAGACAAAGACTTGATGTTCAACTTTTGCCTTCGAACAAGCAGAGATGAACAGAGCGGCAGAAGATGAGGATGTTGCGTAACGTTGATTCGAGTTCAATTTCAAGGCCGGACCCATATTGATGATTGGTCCGTGCGAGAGATCGTGCCGCTCGGGATAATTGTGGTGAACCGCATGGGCGTTGTCAGCTGAAATACACGACGATTTAGTCAGCGCCTCGAGGAACCCAATTCGCGAGATGCCCTGGACGGAAGCAATTTGCTCGAGAGAATGTTCGAGAAGCGGCCCCGCGGCCCCTGTTGCACTTTGCGAGCCAACCTCTTCATGATCAAAGAGCGCAACGACCTGGGTGGCTGAACCTGGTTGAGTCTCAAGAAGTGCCGAGATGGCAGCCCAACATGACGCCTGGTTGTCTAATCGCCCGCTTGCTAAAAATGAAGAGTCAGTACCGACAACGGCAGCTTTGCTTGTATCGAATAATTGTGCATCAATTTGTGCAATGTCGTTGCTCGCACAATTTGTTTGCTGAGCCACCCAGTTCATAAAACTCGGTGCTTTATGTTCAGACGACCACGCTGGACTGAGGTGTAAGTGTTTGTCCAATACCAAACCTCGCTCGTTAACCTCTCGGTCGAGGTGCACCGCCAGTTGCGATATTCGCGCAATTGAACCTTCGGACCTAAACAGTTTTACTTCGCCCGACTTCAAAATGACATGACCAGCGATGCCTAAGTCGCGGTCAAGCCAACTATTTAAAAGTGGGCTGCCATAAATTTCAACCTGCAAGGTATTGAAGCCGAATTTTCGCTCATCAGGGTTGGGTTTGATTCTCAGTCCTGGCGAATCAGTATGAGCCCCGACGATGCGATAACCATTTTTTGAAGTTTGCTTACCAAGTTTCCAGGCGATGAGCGAACCGGCCCTGGCTAAAAAACCAAATTGAGAATTTTGAATCTCGTTCGTCGAGTAGTCAACAAATTTGGCGTGTAAAAGTTTTGTGGTCAGATAGTCAACCAAATGACGAGGCGTCGGAGATTCGTCAAGTTGATTTAGGATGCTTTCAATCTGCTGCTTGGTCATTTTGAGATGCTCTTCAAAGAAATATCTTGCCCAAAAAAACTGCACGATGTAGTTGAAAGTTCGCTGGGCGCGACACTTTCAAGTTTTGCAATACAAATCGACAGCGCCTCTCTTTGTGTAATCGAAAAATATGCCAAGACGCCGAATACCGCCAGAAGCAACATCTTCGAAACAAGAGACTTGACGAACTTGAGCACCAGAAGCAGACCGATAATGCTGAACGCAACCGTGCCTAACCCAAGGTTTTTTGCGGTGTCAGAGTCAAGGTTGAACAAGTCCATGCATCTAGTGTGGCAGGAGTATGACTAATCAAACAGTAAATCTTTCTGCGGGTGGACCACCCGAAACGCAACTGCCAAACTTCGACCCCGATGCGATTGAATCGCTGCAGGTCGCGCTTAGCGTTGACTTAAGCAAACGGCGAGACGCAGTTTGTGCAGTGGTTGCCAAGTATCCGACGTTTTTGGCCGGCTGGGCATCAATCGGGGACTTGAGCGCCGCGGGAATTGATGCCTATATGGCATACAGAGTCGGCTATCACAGAGGACTCGACAGTTTGAGGGCCAACTCGTGGCGGGGTTCTGGATTCGTGCGCTGGCGGTTCGAAACAAATCGGGGTTTCCTTCGATGTCTCGCTGGTCTAGCCAAAAACGCCCGGATTATTGGGGAGACATCCGAGTCTGTTCGCTGCGAACAATTTTTGTTCCAATGCGACCCAAGCGGCGAAGCGAATCATTTGCTGCGATGAGCTCTCGTAATGACACAAGCGTTGCGATTTATGCGGGTGGCAAAAGTAGTCGTTTTGGAAGCCCGAAGATCAAGGCGAGGGTCAATGGTGATGAATTTGGCTTCAAAATAATCAAAACATTGAAGAGTGCGGGTTTTGCAAACATCTCTTTGATCGGAGGTGACATTGAAGAAGCTCGTCGGTGGAGTGTCGATTTTTTTGAAGATCTTCACCCAGATTCGGGTCCACTCGGTGCTTTGTTGACAGCAATGCAGGCCTGCAAAACCGAGTTTCTTTTGACTCTGCCGTGTGATGTGCCATTTATTGATGAAGACACTTGTCAACGCTTGTGCGATTTTCCAAATGGCGTCGATGTTCTCGTGGCGCACACCGACTCGGCTCAGTGGCTGTGCAGCACTTGGCGACGTACGACTTTTGACGCCATCGAGCGCGAGTTCAAGTCAGGAGAGCGTGCCATTCACCGCGTTGTCGAGAAAATGAAGTACGAGTTTTTATATGTTTCGAACGAGATCTTGCTAAATGTAAATGAGCCGCACCAACTCAAACATCAGCCTTAAACCATCCGAGACGTAAGATATTCAAATGAGTGTTGCTGAGATTTCAATAGCCGAATTTACACAAATCAACAGTCGGAGCATTTGTCTAATTGATGTGCGCGAAATTGATGAATATGAGTCTGGGCATATTGCAGGCGCAATAAATATTCCATTAAGTGAATTTTTGAATCGAGTCTCTGAATTGCCAAACGAGACGATTTATATGATTTGTCGAAGCGGCGGTCGAAGTATGCAGGCCTGCGAAATTTGTGTAGACCTCGGCAAGAGTGATGTCGTAAATGTTGCAGGAGGAACTCTCGGGTGGATAAGTGCGGGCAACACCGTTGTCTTCGGCGGTAATCGCGAGTGAGTTTTGAGTGGGTTAATCAAGACCAGACGCTTGACGATGTAATTGACAGTGTTTTGTGCGGTTCTCGTTATGCAATCGACACCGAGTTTCATCGCGAGAAAACGTACTTTCCGAAGCTTGCCTTGGTACAGATTCGATGGGGAACGCAAACGGCACTCATCGATCCGCTTGCAGTCGACCCGAGAAGACTTGGACGCTTGTTCTCGAGTGATATTTTGGCGATATTTCATGCCGCTCAACAAGATCTTGAAGTGTTGCGTCATGCATCACTTGAAGCGCCAAGAAATATTTTCGACTGTCAAGTAGCCGCGGGATTCGTTGGGTTCTCAACTCCATCTCTAGCGACTCTTGTTCAAGCGGTCAAAAAAACCTCGTTATCAAAAGGCGACAGACTGACTGATTGGCTGCGTCGTCCGCTGACAGAGCAGCAGTGCGCATATGCTGCTGATGATGTGGTTCACCTCTTTGATCTACACGATGAACTAACCAAACAGCTCACCGATTTGGGGCGAGTCGATTGGGTGAAAGATGCCTGTGTCGAGCTCTCATCTCGACCGACTGGTCCTCAAGATCCCTCGGATGCTTGGTTAAAACTCAAAGAGGCACGAGCCCTGAAAGGTTCGGCAAGAGGTGTCGCCCAAGCCTTAGCTAAATGGAGAGAAGAGAGAGCGATGCGTGGCGACTTGCCGCCGAGACGTGTGATGTCGGATATGGCGTTGCTTGGAATTTCTCAACGAATACCAAAAAGCGTCGAAGAACTGGCGAACATTCGCGGTGTAGATGATCGACATCTATCGGCCGACTATTGCCGAGAAATCATGACCCACGTTCGCGACGGTGCCAAAAAATCAATAGTGCTTCCGAGTGCCGAGAATGACGATGTCGACAAGTTTGCACGACCTGCCTTAACGTTAATTACTGCTTGGGTGGGCGAGTTGGCGCGAAAACACAAGATCGACGCCACTCTGTTGGCCACGAGAAGTGACATCACTGCTTTTCTTCGACAGTCTCCGAAAGCAAGGTTGCGTGAAGGTTGGCGAGCGACTCTTATTGGCGACGATTTAACAAGAATTTTGAATGGGGAGGTCGGTCTTAGTGTTGACCGTGACGGACATCTCAAACTAATAAGTTCAGTGACCTCTTAACACCCTAAGTTCGGGCTCAAATCCGTGCTTTCGAAGGGCGATGTTGCTATGATTTCTACCAATGTCTATCAACTAGGCGGTGACCAAAACCGGTAATCGCCCCAGAGAAATTTGGAGCCCTACCGTGAAAAAGGGTCGTCATCGTCGATTTGAAGAAGCGCGTCGCCTGAAGCAGACAGGTCCGTCCGCCGAAGACCTTGGAGTTGCCAGAGAAAGTAAGTCGAAATCCCAAGAAGACGAATACGCGGCCATTGCAGAACGTTATGGAGTGCGGTTTGATGAAAACGGCGATGAGATCGCCGATGATTCTGACGAAGATATTTCCTGATACGAACTGAGAGCCCCCAATTAATAACATAAGAAATCTCGCGCTGGTAGCGCACGTTGACCACGGCAAGACAACGTTGCTCGACGCCCTACTTAAAAGCGGTGGCACGTTCGCAGCGCATCAAGCTGTCGTTGACCGAGTCATGGACTCGAACGACCAAGAGCGTGAGCGAGGAATCACAATTTTGGCCAAAGCGGCTGAAATTGAATGGCGAGGTACCAAGATCAATCTCGTTGATACACCGGGTCACGCCGACTTCGGCGGAGAAGTCGAGCGCGCACTCGCGTTGGTCGACGGCATCTTGTTGTTGGTCGATGCCGCAGAAGGTCCATTGCCACAGACTCGTTATGTGCTGTCAAAGGCCCTAGCGCGTGATCTGCCTGTCGTTGTTGTTTTGAACAAGGTAGATCGTGCTGATGCTCGTCCCGAAGAAGTTCTGCAAGAAGTCGAACAATTATTCTTAGATCTCGCACATCATGACCATCATTTGAGTTTCCCGGTGATTTCGGCTGTGGCGCGCGATGGTCGATCAATGAAGGGCATCGGCATGCCGGCAGAAAATGCTGACCTCGTGCCGTTACTCGACGCTGTTCTCGACACTATTCCGCCACCGACCGCAGATCCTTCGGCTCCGTTGCAGGCTCTCGTTGCAAACTTGGATGCCTCGGATTACTTGGGGCGTCTCGCAATCGGTCGAGTTGAGGCTGGTGTGATGAAAAAAGGCGATATGACATGCGTCTGGCAACATCCGACCGCGGAGAATCCAGCCCCATTTGTAAAGCGAAAAATCACTTCGCTTTTCGCCTTTCGTGGAATAGGACGAGAAGAAGTCTCACAAGTTTCTGCTGGAGACCTTTTTATTTTGGCAGGTATCGATGAGGTTGAGGTCGGTGACACGATTGCAGCACTTGAAAATGCCCCCGCACTGCCTCGACTCGAGGTCGATGAGCCGGTGCTGAGAATGAGTTTCGGAGTCAACACGTCGCCATTTGCGGGACGTGACGGAACTTTTTTGACTAGCCGTCATTTAAGCGAAAGATTATTCAAAGAAGTATTAGGAAACGTATCGATTCGCGTTAATACGACCGACAGCCCTGATGTGATTGAGGTTGCAGGACGAGGAGAATTGCAATTGGCCGTTTTGATCGAAAACATGCGCCGAGAGGGTTATGAACTCCAGGTAAGCCGTCCCGAAGTTATAACAAAAGAAATCGACGGAAAGAAAAACGAACCACTTGAGGCCGGCACCATTGACGTTCCAGACGAATATGTAGGGGCAGTGACTCAAGCACTCGCTCCACGAAAAGGGCGTGTCGTCAACCTCGAACAGGGCGACAGTGGGCGAACGATCGTCAGCTTTCAGGCTCCATCACGAGGCTTGATTGGATTTAGATCTTTGTTGCTCACCGTTACTCGTGGCACTGCTTTGTTGCACCAGAGTTTGAGCGGGTACATGCCTTGGGCTGGTGATTTACCGCACCGACTAGGTGGCGCCATGGTGTCAGATCGAAAGGGTTCGACCACCGCTTATGCATTGGACAATCTGCAATTGCGTGGAACCTTGTTTGTAGCACCAGGTGTCGAAGTTTATGAGGGCATGGTTGTTGGAGAAAACTCAAGAGAAGACGAAATGGTTGTCAACGCCGTACGCGCTAAAGAACTCACCAATATACGTACCCACAGCCATGACGACGGCCCGAAATTGGCCACCCCAATAACTCATACTCTCGAGTCTGGAATTCAATGGATCGGCGACGACGAACTTGTTGAGGTGACCCCGTCGAATATTCGTATTCGTAAGCGATTTCTGAGCGTCGAAGACCGACGAAAATCGAACAAGAGTTCGAAGAACTGAGATTATTTCTTGCGACGCACCTGAGGGTGCGGTAGGTAGCTTGTTCGCGGTTTTTGTATTTGTTTGACGATGATCTCATAAATTTCTTTGCCGCAAAGTTCAATCAATTCGTCTTTCAAATATTTATATACAGGACGACTGCCGACGAAAGCCGCCGAGTCGTCGGTACACCACCAATGGAAATCGTGACCCCCGCCGCCCCAATCGCGACGCTTCCATTCACGAACGATCGAAAGAACATGGTCTTCGTCTTCGTCATGTTGCTCTAGTCGCAGCGGCACTTGCCAACAAACATCGGGCTTCCAATCCATCGGTCGCTCTTTAGCTGCCGAGGCGGCAACGTGAAATGCGCAACCCATGCCACCCTCAAAATCGGGCCGATTATGAAAGATACATGCGCCTTTGTAGGTCGTTGTGACGTCGCTGCCGTCGCGCTCTTTGCCAAGCCATTTGTTATTCTTGCCGCGCTCGAAATTCTGCCAGTGCTCTGGTGTAAGCCGTTTTACAAATTTCTTAACCGAGGCAAGATCTTCTTTGTCGATGAAGTGCGCACCATGGCTACAGCAGCCCTGATGAAGCTCTGGTGCCGCTTCATCAAGGACGCCTTGACACCCGTTTCCGTAGATGCATGACCAGTTAGAACGTAAAAACGTGGCATCAATGAGCCATGTTTGCTCAAGATCCGGATCGGCGAAACTTATCCATTCATGAAGTTCATCGGGCTGTGACATCTCGGAGCAGGCTAATGGCATACTTGAATAGCTATGCAAAACTTTGACAAAAATTCCGAAGAAATCGTCGATCAGTTAAAGGGTATTTCCGAACAACTTGCCGACCAAGCATTGTCTGTTCTCAAACAAGCCCACGCCGCTGGTGAGTCAAAGCGTCCAGAACAAGAAAGAACATTGACACAGGCCCGGCGAGCTGTCGAAAAAGCGATCAGCCTTCTGAGTCGCAACTAAACCTTTGCACCGTCGTTAATAGCGTCGATCAATTGTCGTAACCGACCAAAGTCTCGTCTGGCGAATTGAAACGCAATTCTCGGTTTGTCGACATTGTCGTCGTCCTCGATTTCAACCTTTGTGGTCGGTGTACGTTCGATCGTCGAATTCACGCAGATGTCTGCAAATTGGCTATTGATCTTCTGCAATAGTTGATCTTTGATTTCATGATTGAGACGCAAAATCAATCGTTTACCGACGAAACGCATCGAATTATACGTTGAATAAAAACTTGTAATTTCTTGAACAGCATCATCGACGCTGGAGCAAATTCGGTATAACGCAAGATCTTGGGACGACACAAGTTTTCGGGGTAGAAGTGTTTTTCTTATGAACGAATCTAAGTCCTCCCAAAATGGATCGTTCGGAAGGTCTAGCACCACGATTGGCACCGGGTTTCCCTTACCTGTTTGCGAAAGCGTCAATAGTTCGAACATCTCATCAAGGGTGCCAAAGCCGCCTGGGACGCAGATAAAGGCTTGCGACTCTTTGACCAACATCAATTTACGTGTAAAGAAATATCGCATCGCGACATATTTCTCGTCGCCAGCAATAATCGAATTTGCCGATGTCTCAAAAGGCAGACGGATACTTACACCGATCGACATCTCTCGACCCGCCCCAGACATGCCAGCTTCCATGATTCCGGGGCCGGCACCGGTGACCACCATCCAACCGCTGGCGGCGAGTTTGGCAGCGACAGCCTCGGTCTGTTTGTAAACAGGGTCGTCCTTGGTTGTTCGAGCCGAACCAAATATCGTCACTTTTTTGCGGTTTGCGAATGGTGCAAACATTGCGAATGCCTCGCGCATTTCGGCTATTGCGGCGCTGGCAATCTTCAAGTTCAGAGTGCTTGATGAATCAGAACCCAATCTGATCGAATCTCTGATCAATTCAGCGATTAAATGACGATCATTCTTGATCTCTGATGCGATCAAGAGATCTTGAATCAAATCTTCAACTACCTGAGAAATCATTCTCGAAGTTCAGACGCTCTCTGTTCAAGAACTGCGATCAACTCATCGAAACTTTTTTGAAACGAACTGACACCTTCACGCTCAAGTTTGTTCGAAACTTCGACCAGATCAATGCCGATCTGTTTAAGTTCTTGCCATTGCTCTTGTGCTCGATGAAGATCTCGAGTGATCGAAGCCGACAAGATACCGTGATCTCTGAAGGCGTCGACAGTCGCATCAGGCAAAGTATTTACGGTGTGCTCACCAATCAAATTATTGACATAAAATGTGTCGGGATACTTAGGGTTCTTCGTAGAGGTTGATGCCCAAAGCGGACGTTGCACTTTGGCGCCAAGTCTTTTCAATTTGAGCCATCGATCACCCGAGAAGGTTTCTTGAAAGATTTTATATGCGATTTTGGCCTGATTTATCGCCGCTGTACCGAGCAGAGATGTCGCAGTCTGAGCTGAACTTTGCTCAAGAAGGCGATCAATCTCGGTATCGATTCTTGAAATAAAAAAACTGGCGACACTTGAAACAGACGAGACTTTCTCGGGCTGGCTACTTGCAAGAATTTCAAGTCCTTCAATGTATGCATTCATAACTAGCTGATATCGCTCGAGGCTAAAAATAAGAGTGACATTGACATTGCGTCCTTCGCTGATCATCGTCTTGATGGCAGGAATGCACTCGGTGGTTGCCGGGATCTTGATCATCACGTTTGGACGAGCAATCTTTGAATGCAATTCTCTCGCACTTATCAATGTGTTGAGTTGATCATGGGCGAGCGCAGGGTCTACCTCGACACTTACATAGCCGTCGAGACCTTCAGATTCTTCGAAAACAGGCTCAAAAATATCGAGCGCTCCATGGATGTCTTGCAGAACCATTTGCCAGTAGCTTTCAATAGCCGACGCTCTCTGTCGAGTCAGCGTCGAGAGTTGTCCGAGATAATCGTCTGACCCTTGTATTGCTTTTTGAAAAATCGTCGGGTTTGAGGTCAAACCGCGAATGCCTGATTGTCGAATCGACGCAAGTTCACCCGAGGTTATGTAGCTACGCTTCAGATTGTCGAGCCAGGGGCTTTGCCCAAACTCTGAAAAAAGTGTCTTTAATCGATCTGGCATCTAAAGAGAATTTACTTTGGCGACTATCGCTTCGACGCTTATGCCGAGTTCTTTCAAGGCGACCGACCCTGGAGCGCTCGCCCCGAATCGATCGATTCCGATTGAGTGGTCCGCATACTTGTGCCAACCCATCGTTACACCAGCCTCGACAGAAATGACGGGTACACCTATTGGAAATACTTCGTTATGGTTCGATTTATCACTGCGCTCATATCTGTCCCAGCTTGGCATTGACACAACCTGGGCTTGGACACCAACTTTCAAGAGTTGTTCAGCTGCTTGCGTGCAAAGTCCGACTTCGCTGCCAGTGCCAACTAGCACAACTTTTGGTTTTGAAAAACTTTGACCCACAATGCCGACACCACGGAGGACTGCCGACCCATCAGTCACGCTGAGCACTGATTGTCGCGAAAGGATAATTGCAGTTGGACCATCATGATCGACTGCTGCACACCATGCGGAAACGGTCTCGTTTGGATCAGCTGGCCGAATGACTTGCAGATCAGGTATAGCCCGAAGCGACGCCAACTGCTCGATTGGTTGATGAGTGGGGCCGTCTTCACCGACCCCCACCGAGTCATGCGAGAAAATAAAAATACATTTCGCTTTTGATATCGCAGCGAGTCGAATAGCTGGTCGCATGTAATCAGCAAAGACGAAAAAAGTTCCGCACACGGGCAACACCCCACCATGCAGCGCCATACCAACTACTGCGGCGCCCATCGCGTGCTCGCGAATTCCAAAATAGATTTGACGACCATCGGGAGCACTTGCAGACTGCGCTACTTGCTTCGAAAGTTTGGTGCCTGTGTTTCCCGTGAGATCAGCAGAACCAGCGATGAGGCCGGGCAAGGCGGGTAGCGAGGCATCAAAGATTTTTTGAATCGCTTGACGAGTCGCAAGACTGGTTTGTTCATCGAATTCGGGAAGAATCGATTTGAACGAAGATGATTTCGGGGTCAGCCATGCGGCGTCCCAAATATAACGATCATCAAGCATCGCAATGTCAGTCTCATATTCAGAAGAGAACGCATGACCTCGCGCCTGAGCGTGCAGTCGACATGCCGAGACAACTTCTTGAGGTGACCAGAAGGCTTCGTCGGGTATACCCATGAGCTTTTTTGTTGCTGAGATGTGGGCAGCTGTGAATGGGTTTCCATGTGCTTCGTGCGAATCTGTGAAATCGGGTGATGGTGTGCCTATGTGCGTTCGCAAGATGCACAACGTAGGCGCACCTCGGTTAGATCGCGCAGAGACGATTGCTTCTTCAAGACCATCAAGATCTTCGCCGATTTCACCAAGATGCATAATGTTCCAACCGTAGGACGAAAACCGTTTTGCAACATCGTCAGAACAAGTCAATGACGTAGAGCCGTCGATGGTGATTGCGTTGTCGTCAAAAATGCAAACGAGTCGATCCAATTTCAGGTGCCCAGCGAGCGATGCGGCTTCATGACTTATGCCCTCCATGAGACAGCCATCGCCAGCAATTACGAAAATATTATGATCGCAAGCTTCGGCACCAAATCGCGCACGCAGATTTCGCTCGGCTATTGCCATTCCAACTGCGTTTGCGAAGCCTTGACCAAGAGGGCCAGTTGTGACCTCAACGCCGGCTGTGTGGCCCGCTTCAGGGTGACCTGGTGTAAGCGAATCAAATTGCCGAAACTGTTTGAGATCTTCGATTTCGAGACCGTAACCATTTAAATAGAGCAACGCGTATTGAAGTATCGAGGCATGTCCGTTGCTTAAAATAAAGCGATCTCGATTCTTCCAATTGGGGTTTTTTGGGTCGTGGCGCATAACACGGCTGAAAAGCACGTGCCCGAGTGGCGCGAGGGCCATTGCGGTTCCTTGGTGTCCACTTTTGGCAAAAAACGGCGCATCCATTGCGATGCCGCGTATTAAGTTGATTGCATCTCGATCGATTTGGGGAGTTAGTTTCGTGGGCATTATGACAAAACTAGTTGGTCAAAAGCTTTACGACTGAACTGGTGGGTCTTTAACAGGTGGCAAGATTGTCAAGGGCACGAGATGCCAATTTCCTGTTGCAATGCGACAATGGGCGAATATTTGTGAGTACGCGTCAATCGCCAATTCACCTCGCACCAGGCGGTAGGTGAACTTTCCGGGTTCAACTGTAAAAGGACTGACGTTTCTGGCAAGCTGTTCGTCGGTTTCTAGTGGACCTGATCGAAAAATCACTTCGAGAACTGAGTTTCCGGTGACTGCAATTGGGCAATAAATCAGAACTACAAGATGAGGATCAACCGTCACAGGAACCGGGGAAGGCGCAGCGAGTGAGAAAAAAGCGCCGGTAATGTCTATTCGCGTGCTTGGCCCAGGTGCTTGACGTAACGCAAAATTTTCGACAAAGAGCGCTGAAACAATCTGCATCATAATTTTTAGATAATTAAATCTTGATCAGGTTGCATAACACTTTCACACTACTGTTACATCGTGTCGCAATTGAAGCAAACAACGCTCTCCGAGTCAGAATCAAAAAAGTTGCTCACGCAATTTGGTGTCATTTTTGCCATGGAACACGAGGTATCCACTGTCAATGAGGTTGCTGAGGTTGCGAGCAGTATCGGCTTCCCGGTAGCCATCAAGATTTGTTCGGATTTGATTAGTCACAAGACCGAGCGGGGCCTTGTGGCTCTGAATATTCAGAACGCAACCGAAGCTGAGAACTTGGCGAGTTCGCTTCTGGCGAAAATCGGAGACGACGAACTTCCAGTAACTTTTTTGGTGGCAAAAATGGAGTTCGGTCGACGCGAATTGATCGTTGGTTCGGTTCGCGATCATCAATTCGGAGATTTCGTGATGCTGGGCCTTGGAGGAGTATTCGCCGAGTTGCTCAGCGATACAGTTTTTGCACCAGCCCCGTTGACCGACTCCCAAGCGCACCAGTTGATTAGTCGCCTTAAAAATCAGTCGGTTCTCGATGTTTTTCGCGGTGAGTCTGCTGTTGATCGAAATCAACTTGCCGAGACACTTGTCGCTGTTTCAAGTGCGCATATTGCTCACCATGAAATTGGGTCGATCGATATCAACCCATTGATTGTTCGCCCGGACGGTTCTCTCGTAGCGGTCGATGCGCTCATTGAGAATATTGAATTACCAGTTAGACATAATGATCAGTTCCTTGGTGATCATTATTTTTCTGACGAACATTTTCGCTCTCTTTTTTCACCTAAAGGCGTTGTCGTCGTTGGCGCCTCGACGCATCCTGGAAAATTTGGCTTTGTTTCTTTGCACAACATTTTGACTTGTGGCTACAAGGGAAAGGTATTCGCTACCAATTTGGACGGGGCGAACGTATTGGGGATTGATTGCTTCAAATCACTAGATGAAATTAGAGTTGGTGAAGTCGACCTGGCGTTCGTCTGTACTCCAGCATCGACGAACCCAGAAATTGTCGATGCATGCGCGCGAAAAAAGATCAATGCGATCTACTTGACTTCAGCAGGTTACGCCGATGCGGATGACGACGGTTTGAAATCTCAAATCGCTTTGGCTGAACAAGCTAGGTCTTTGAATATTTTGCTTGTTGGCCCTAACGGTCAGGGCCTTGTTAGTAGACCAGACGAACTGTGCGCCCAAATAGTCGGGCCGTATCCACCGGCTGGCGAAATTTCGGTGGTCAGTCAAAGCGGCAATTTTGTCTCGAGCTTTATGAATTACGCACGACAGACAAATGTTGGCATCGCACGAGCAGTTTCAGCTGGTAATGCCGCTCAAATTGGCGTACCCGAATTTTTCAATTATTTTGCCGAAGATCAAGAAACAAAAGTTGTTCTCGCTTACATCGAGGGTGCCGGAGATGGTCGTGCACTAAGCAGCTCAATCCACAGGCTTGCGGCGAAGAAACCTCTTGTAATAGTCAAAGGCGGGGCTACGGCTCTTGGGGCAAAAGCAGCGTCGAGTCACACCGGGGCATTGGCCAGCGATGATCGAATATTTGATGGTGTTTGTGCAAGTGCGGGTGCAGTGCGTGTATCAGATGTCGAGCGAGCGTTTGATGTTGCCGCAACTTTTGCTACACAACCACTGCCGAATGGCAACAATGTCGTTGTGCTAACAACGATTGGCGGTTGGGGTGTAGTCACCTCAGATGTGATCCACGACGAGAATGTGCTCAGTCTGATTCAGCTTCCACATCGTTTAGAGCAGAAAATTTCTAGATTGCTCCCACATCGCTGGAGTAAGAACAATCCAATCGACTGTGCAGGGGGAGAAACGCGTGAGACAGTAGCTGAGATTATGCGATGCGTAATCGAAGATGAGTCGGTTGATGCAATGATCTTTTTAGGCATTGGAATTCAATCAAATCAAGCGAGAATGATGCGGGATGGCGACCGTTATCCGAATTTCGAATTAGACCGGATAGTTAAATATCACGAGAGACAAGACGTGATGTATGCCCAGGTTGCCGCGCAACTTTCAGCCGAGACAAGGAAACCAATTTTGGTCGCGACTGAGTTAGCGGTTGCAGATCCAAATAATCCTGGTGTCAAGGCTGTCCGTGAATCGGGTCGGTTGTGCTACGCCAGTGGCCAACGTGCGGCAAGAGCTCTATCGAACGTTTATCGATATGCCAAATGGCAAGGATTGGCGAGGTAAAAATGTTCAAAGATTTCTTTTTTGCGAGTTTGCGAAAGGCGAGCGATTATTCGACACGAATGCCAACTCGGCGGCTCGTAGCTTCGTTACTAATTGCAACGACAATCATTGCAATACCGCTTTTATCAGTTTGGCAGGTGGCGCTCGCAGCAGGTGATGAGGTGCGACCGCTTAAATTTCAGAACGAATTGCCTGAGTCTCCGAAAACTCCGCTTTTTTCGGCGCGACGCGTGCCACAAACTTTGGTTGATTTGTATTCTGCTGGACGTGTTAAAGGAAAACTGTCTCAAGTTGTTAGGGCGATGCCACCGCAGTCATGTCTTACCGTAGTAACTGATTCGAAGGTTGTTATCGAAGTCAATCCGATGATGCCACTTGTTCCCGGTAGCAACTTGAAGCTTTTAACGGCTGCTGTCGCACTCGATGTGCTCGGTCCAGATAGGCGTTTTTCGACAAAGATGCTTGGCATAGTTGTTGGTTCGGTTGTGCGTGGTGATCTTTGGTTGGTTGGTTCAGGAGATCCTTTACTAACAACCCGGGCGTATCCGCTGACCGAGAAATATCCAACCATTAATCCGACCGATGTAGAAACGCTTGTCGATGCGCTCGTTGCACTAGGCGTGACAAAGATTGAGGGAGCGGTTATTGCCGATGAATCGATTTACGATCGCGAGCGATATGTACCTAGTTGGGGTGACGGCATCCGCAGCGTTGAAGCAGGTCCACTAGGTGCTTTGATGATTAACGATGGGTCTGTCACGGGTTCTCCGTTGAAGCCCGCCAACCCTGCATTTGCAGCTGCGAGCGAATTCACAAAACTGTTGCAGTCGAGAGGCATCGCTGTCAGAGACTCACCCGAAATCGGCACGGCTTCGATTGATACTCCGCTAATTGCAACCCTTGAATCGGCTCCGTTAAATGAAATCGTCGCTGAAATGTTGATCAACAGCGACAACAACACCGCCGAACTGTTGGTAAAAGAGATTGGTCGTGTCGCCCGGTCATCGGCGACACGAATTGACGGGCTCAATGTCATCGCTTCAAAGATCGCCGAATGGGGCCTGCCAGGTGAGGGCGTTGCATTGCTTGACGGTTCTGGTTTGGATCGCGGAAATCTACTGACTTGCAGACTTTTGTCTCAACTATTGCAGCGCGACGGCCAAGAAGGGCTTGTCACCAACTCATTGGCGACGGCTGGGGCCACCGGCACGCTACGCGATGTTTTTTTGACTGGTCCAGGCGCAGGAACTATGCGTGCAAAAACCGGAACACTTAATGGTGTGAAATCGTTATCGGGGATGTTTCCTCTAGATGACGCAAGAAGCAGCGTGTTCTCGTTGATTATGAACGGCAGTGGGACATCGACCCTCAACTTCTACCGACCAATCTGGAACAACCTGGCAACGGCACTGGCATTCGGAAACGAAACATTAGATGTCAATAGATTGGTGCCACTCAAGTAGATAGATGCGCCTTAGTCACATATAGTTTTTAAATAATCACTTGTTAGAGCGACGGCTCTCGCTCGTAGAATGAAATCGTGACTGGTTTCAAGATCAACGGTGCCTCAGAACATAATGATTCACCAAAATCTTCTGCGGAGATTTTAGAGTTGTTCATCGGCTATATAAAGCGTGAGACACTCAAGCCAATTCGTGGTGCTGGTCGCTGGATAGTCTTCGGTTTTGCGGCTGCCTTGTTTGTGAGCATCGGCATGGTTCTGGGCGCAATTGGAATTTTGCGTTTTTTGCAAGCAATGATTCTTGAAGGTTCGGCTGCATGGTCTTGGATCAACTATTTGATTGCCATGGCATTTTGTGTCACCGTGTTTTTCTTTACGGTTTCAAAAATTCGAAAGGGTTCATTAGAAAAGTGATGAAAAACGAAGACCACATTTCGCGCGATGATTTGATCAAAGAACTCGAAAATTTTCAGAACGATCTAAAAGATTCGATTAGCAGTAGGTCGACGCAACTTAAAGCATTGATTGGTGGCGCATCTTCGTTCGCGATGTTGTCGTCGTTTTTTTTGGGACGAAAAAGTGGAAGAACTTCAAGGTCTCGATCTAAAACCAAGAAGAATAACTAGTTCGTATTTTTGATGTTTGCTCTCGGCGAGAAAGTTCTGCTAATTGATGCAAAAAAGCGAAGATACCTATTTTCTCTAAAAGTTGACGGCGAATTTCATACTCATTCTGGATTCGTCAGTCATAGCGAGATAATCGGCCACCAAGAAGGCACAATTTTGCGATCAAGCAAAGGTGCCGAATATATCTTGCTTCGTCCAACGCTCGAAGATTTCGTAATTCAGATGCCGAGGGGCGCGCAAGTCATCTATCCAAAAGATCTCGCACCGATTTGTATGATGGCCGACATTTATCAAGGGGCAAAAGTGTTCGAGTCGGGTCTTGGGTCTGGAGCGCTATCGATGACGATGTTGCGGTATGGCGCCGAAATAGTCGGATACGAAATTCGTGAGGATTTCGCGAATCGCGCACAGATAAATGTCCGCGAATTTTTGGGTTCCGACGCACTTTCGCGTTACAACGTCTTTATTCGCGACGTATACACGGGTATCGACGGCACTGATTTTGATCGAATGGTGCTCGACCTGCCGGAGCCATGGCAGGTCGTGCCTCACGCAGAAAAATCACTTCGTAAGGGCGCAATCTTGGTTTCTTATTCGCCGAGCATTACTCAAGCCACAAAGACTCGTGAATCGATGCGTGATGGTTGGTTAGACCATCGAACACTCGAAGTTTTGCATCGAACATGGCACATTGAAGGCGCGTCGGTCCGCCCCGATCATCGCATGGTGGCCCATACGGGGTTCTTAACTAGCGCAAGATTCGTTGGAGAATAATCGGTTTAAGGTTCGATGAAGATGCACTCGCCAGGGCATTCTTCGGCCGACTCGACCACAGCATCAAGCTGCGAGTCTGCAAAATTCGCGACACCTGCGGCACCCTGCGCGTTGCCTTTTGCCGTCGCGTAGATCGTAGAGCCCTCTTTCACATAGGCCAGACCGTCGTCAAGAAGAGTGAAAACTTCGGGCGCGATTTCTTCGCAAAGTCCGTCGCCTGTGCAGAGATCTTGATCAATCCAAACTTTCATAACTCACGGTCTCCTTCAGAAACACCACTTTTATAAGAACGACGAAATTAGGCTACACGCCGTCAGAGGCTGAATTGGCGGACTGACGACTTTTCAATTGGATTGATTGACCTATACGGTATGCACTGTCAGTTGAAAGGCAGTTTTCACGATGGCACGAGACTCAGACTCAAGCAACGAAATATCACGCGACCGTACGCGGCAACTCGAAGAAAAATTGCTTGAAATCAAGGGTCAATTGGCTCATGCGGTGGCTCAGAACGAGAAGTTGTCATATACGTTGCGCGAATCGCGCGAGCATATTGCGTCGTTACGCGACGAAGTAGAAAAACTAACCCAACCACCGAGTGGCTACGGAGTCGTTGTCGGAAAGAATGACGATTCGACGGTCGACATTTTGACTAGTGGCAGAAAAATGCGGGTCACGGTGCACCCAGAGATCGATTTTGAGAAACTCGAACGAGGTTCTGAAGTCGTGCTCAACGAAAGTTTCAATGTTGTAAAAGTTCGCAACCCAGAGGCGATTGGTGAGGTCGTGCATCTCAAAGAGGTTCTCGAAGATGGTGTGCGTGCAGTCGTAACTGGGCGAGGCGACGACGAACGAGTTTGCGAACTAGCTGACTCGATTCGGGGCACTCTGTTACGTAGCGGAGATTTGTTGCGCATGGATCCAAAATCAAATCTTTTGCTCGAACGGCTCAATCAACCCGAAGTAGAACATTTACTGCTTGAAGAAGTTCCTGACATTAGTTATGCCGACATTGGTGGCTTGGATTTGCAAATCGAACAAATCGCTGACGCGGTCGAGTTGCCTTTTCTCTACGGAGATTTGTTCGCCGAGCATCAGCTACCCGCCCCAAAAGGCATCTTGCTTTACGGTCCGCCCGGTTGTGGCAAAACTCTGATCGCCAAGGCGGTGGCAAATAGCCTCGCAAAAAAAGTGTCTCTTGCAAATGGGGGCGAGAAGGCGAAGAGTTATTTCATCAATATCAAAGGCCCTGAATTGCTCAATAAGTACGTCGGTGAGACCGAACGTCAAATTCGACTGGTCTTTCAACGAGCCCGAGAGAAGAGTGAAGAGGGTTGGCCTGTGATCGTCTTTTTTGACGAAATGGATTCGATGTTCAGAACCCGTGGTACCGGAATTTCCTCAGACATGGAATCGACAATTGTCCCTCAATTGTTGGCCGAGATCGACGGCGTAGAAGGATTACGAAACGTGATTGTTATCGGTGCGACCAACCGAGAGGATCTAATCGATCCCGCAATATTGCGACCAGGTCGACTTGATGTCAAGATTCGGATCGATCGTCCTGATGCCGTTGCTGCCAAACAAATTTTCGCACGTTACTTGACCAATGAACTGCCGATTGCGGCTTCGAGTGTCAGTAAACACAATGGGTCTATCGATGCCACGATCAACGAAATGATCAGCCTGACCGTTGAAGAGATGTATCGGCAGGACGATGCAAATCGTTTTCTCGAAGTTACGTATCAGAATGGTGATCGCGATGTGATGTACTTTAAAGACTTTTCATCGGGAGCGATGATTGAAAACATTGTTCGCAGAGCGAAAAAATTGGCGATCAAGCGTCTCATTTCGGGTGGAGAAAAGGGCATCAACCTTGAAGACCTGACCATGTCGATTCGCCAAGAGTTTAAAGAGCACGAAGACTTGCCGAATACGACGAACCCTGACGATTGGGCAAAAATTTCAGGCAAAAAGGGAGAGCGAATTGTTTTCATTCGCACCCTCGTGCGCGACTCAGCCGATGCTGCCCATGGTGGACGCGCAATTGAGAAGACCGCAACTGGTCAATATCTTTAAGGGCTTTCGTTGAGTATCGCAAAAGTTTTGGGTATCGAAACCGAATACGGAATCATCGCAAATGGGGTTGATTCGAGTCCGATAACTTCATCGTCTCTTTTGATCAATTCATACGTGAGTCGGTTTGATTCATCGATCGGTTGGGACTTCAACGCTGAAAAACCAGGCACAGATGCCCGAGGGTTCAGTTTGGACGATGTATTTCCGCAAGACATAGAAATGAACATGGTCAATACCGTGCTGACGAATGGTGCAAGGTATTACGTTGACCATGCACATCCTGAAATTTCGACACCCGAATGCCGCACCGCAAGTGAAGCGGTGCTTTTTGATCGTGCTGGCGAAGAAATCGTTAGACAAAGTATGGTCGCTGCGAAACGCGTGATGCCAGAAGGATCAGAGCTGGTTGCGTATAAAAACAATTCAGATGGCAAGGGCAATAGTTATGGATGTCACGAAAATTATCTGCTGAGTCGTTCGGTTCCATTTGGTTTGATGGCCTCTTTGATAACGACTCATTTCGTGACGAGGCAGATCTACTGCGGTGCCGGCAAAGTTGGTAGCGAGTTCGAAGGAATGCCACAGTCGTCGGTGCCTTTTCAAATTTCGCAAAGGGCAGACTTTTTTGAAGAAGAGGTGGGTCTTGAGACCACGCTTAAAAGACCGATAGTCAATACGCGCGACGAACCCCACTGTGATCCGACGAAATATCGAAGACTTCACGTGATAGTTGGCGACGCCAATATGAGCGAAGTAGCGACTTTCATGAAGTTGGGGACGACCGCGATCTTGCTAGCGATGATCGAAGACGGACAACTTGATGACGATCTGTTGCTCGCGACCCCAGTTGCAGCGATAAGGCAGATTAGCCATGACGCAAGTTTGCGACAACGAGTCTTGCTCGAGTCAGGCAAAACTTTTACTGCGTTGCAAATTCAAGAGATTCTCTGCGAACGTGCCGAACAATATGCCGATAAATTCGGTCTCGAATCAGTCGGCGAGAGCGATGGCAAGGTTATTTTGAGACGATGGCGCGAAATTATTGATGGCTTGCAAACTGACCCGATGACAATGAGTGGAGTCATTGATTGGGTGGCCAAAAAACAAATGATCGATGGTTTTTCACAGCGTCACGGCCTGAAAGCGAGTGATCCAAGGATCAAGGCAATCGACCTGCAATATCACGACATGCGTGTTGAAAAGTGTTTGGCACTTCGGGCAAATTTGGAGACCATGACCAGTCAGGATGACGTGCTTCGGGCGACAATCACCCCTCCCGAAACGACCCGTGCGTACTTTCGTGGCATGTGTTTGCAGAGGTGGCCCAAAGATGTTGTCGCGGCCAATTGGGACAGCGTTGTGTTCGATATTGGTCGTGACCCATTGCGACGCGTGCCGATGATGGAGCCACTGCGCGGAACCCGAGAACTAACCGAGAAACTTTTCACGCAAAGTTCAACACCTGCCGAGCTCGTTGCGGCGCTTGGTGATTCGGTTTCGAATTCGTCCTTTAAACCAACTAATTAGTTGATATTTGTCACGGTTCTACGGGTTTTACAATTGAGCCTTCTTTGGCTATGGTGCGAACATGGCTGAGAGAACCAGAAAACCAAAATCGACGACGGATCGAACAAATTCTGACGAAGTAGTTGAAACAACAGCTTCTTCGAAAGGAGAAAAACTGAAGGCTGATCTCGATGATCTACTTGACGAAATTGATGAAGTTCTTGAGACTAACGCCGAAGACTTCGTCAAGAGCTATGTGCAAAAAGGCGGCGAGTAGGCCTATCCTAAAAATATGGCAATGCCGTTGTTCGAAGCAGGTAGCGACCCTGGAGCAAACTTTGGTGAATTGCTTAAGCGGGTCGGTATGTCGCCATTTAGCGCAAAGGCCGATGGCAACGATCTAACAATTCCGCATGCGACGACATGCGTGGCGATGCGCTTTGCGGGTGGAGTGATCATGGCGGGTGATCGCCGTGCGACATCCGGCAACTTGATAAGTCACAGAAGTATGGAGAAAGTGGTTCAAGCCGACGAATTCAGCGGGGTTGCTATCGCCGGCGCCGCTGGACCAGCGATGGAGATGATCAAGCTTTTTCAGTTGCAACTAGAGCATTATGAAAAAGTTGAAGGACAGACACTCTCACTGGAAGGCAAAGCAAATCAACTTTCAATATTCGTGCGAAGCAATTTGCCAGCAGCAATGCAAGGCATGGTAGTGGTGCCGATTTTTGCGGGTTTTGATTTACTGTCAAAATCAGGTCGACTATGGGACTACGACGTAACTGGTGGGCGTTATGAAGAAAAAGACTTTGTCGCAACGGGTTCGGGCATGCTGCATGCGAGCACAGTTATGCGCGTCTCATGGCGTCGAGACATTTCTGCAAGTGACGCGATTATTCTGTGCGCACGAGCATTATGGGAGGCATCCGATGCCGATTCAGCAACCGGTGGCCCTGATTCACTCAGGGGCATCTATCCAGTGGTCGCTTCGATTACCAAAGACGGCTGGACTGCGGTCTCCGATGATGCTTTAGCAAAGATTTATGGAGATATCACCAACGAAGTTGGCTCGCGATGAACATGCCGTATTACGTTCCGCCAGAACAATTCATGAAAGACAGGGCGGACTACGCCCGTAAAGGCATTGCCCGAGGTCGCACACTTGTTGCGTTGCAGTATCAGAACGGCATCGCAATCATCTCTGAAAATCCATCGACGACCCTGCACAAAATAAGCGAAATCTATGACCGAATCGCATTTGCCGGAGTCGGTAAATATAACGAGTTCGACCAATTACGTGTTGCAGGGGTTCGCGCGGCCGATCTAAAGGGTTACCAGTTTTCGAGACAAGACGTAGATGCTCGGAGTTTGACCAATCAATACGCACAAATCTTGAGTCAAATGTTTAGTGAAGCCCCAAAGCCCATGGAAGTAGAACTTCTAGTGGCAGAAATAGGCGTCGACAAAACAGACGATCGGCTGTTTCATGTTCTCTATGACGGAACAGTGCTTGACGAGCACAATTTTTGTGTGCTTGGTGGGGATAGCGAAGCTGTTAAAACTCGACTTGGTTCATCGTTTAAGAGTGATCTGACATTGAAAGATGCCGTCAAAGTAGCAACTGACGTGTTGGCAGGTCCTGACAGAAAACTGTCTCACGACGAACTTGAAGTCGCAGTGCTCGAGCGAAACGGTCGCCGAAGGTGCTTCAGACGACTAAGTGACTCTGACGTTCAAGCGCTTGTTGGCTGAGATCGCATTGGTTTATCGATCAAACTAATCAATCTCTAATTCTCTGACTAGGTTGTGCTCATGGATCGTCGTATCTATGGGCTCGAAAACGAATATGGCGTAACCTGCACACTCCGAGGCCAGCGACGCCTCAGCCCTGACGAAGTCGCTAGGTATTTGTTTCGCAAAGTCGTGAGTTGGGGTCGAAGCTCAAATGTTTTTCTTGAAAATGGCGCAAGGCTCTATCTAGACGTGGGATCTCATCCCGAATATGCGACACCAGAATGTGATTCGATCCACGAAGTAGTAGTTCACGACAAAGCGGGCGAGCGAATTCTCGAAGAGTTGTTGGTTGGTGCAGAGCAAAGACTTCGCGACGAAGGTATCCGCGGAACTATATATCTTTTCAAAAATAACACCGACTCGGCTGGCAATAGCTATGGCTGCCATGAGAATTATTTAACGTCACGGGCAGATGACATAGAGAAATATTCTGAAGTGCTTATTCCATTTCTGGTCTCAAGACAAATATTCACCGGCTCAGGAAAGGTATTGCAGACCGCGAGAGGGCCAATTTTTTCAATTGCTCAACGTGCTGAGCACATATGGGAGGGACTAAGTTCGGCCACAACCCGAAGCAGACCGATAATCAACACACGAGATGAGCCTCATGCCGACGCCGAAAAGTATCGCCGTTTACACGTGATCGTGGGTGACTCAAATATGAGCGAATACACCAATTTTGTGAAGGTTGGCTCGACTTCTTGTCTTTTGAAGATGATGGAAGACGATTCTGTTGTGCTTCGTGACTTGACCCTCGAAAATCAGACTCGGGCGATTCGAGAGATTAGTCATGACATAACTTGTCGCAGGAAAATTCGCCTGGCATCTGGGCGTGAATTGTCGGCTCTCGACATTCAACGCGAAATTTTGGATCGCGCTCTTCGATATGCAGACACTGGCCGGTTCAGCAAACTTGAAATGAAGGCGCTCGCAATGTGGGAGCACTGCATATCGACTATTGAAAACGATCCCTTGAAGCTAAATCGCGAAGTTGACTGGGTGATCAAATATCATCTCGTGGAGGCCTTTCGTAGACGACACGATTTGTCGCTAGATGACTCTCGTGTGCAACTAGTTGATCTGCAATATCACGACATCTGTCGCAACCGTGGGCTTTTCTACAAAATGCAGGAATCTGGTTTGGTCGACCGAATATGTAACGACATCGAAATTGAAAGCGCAAGAAACCTTGCCCCACAAACAACGCGCGCGAAGTTGCGTGGCGACTTTATTAAGCGTGCAAAAGAACGAAAGCGCGACTACACGGTTGACTGGGTTCATCTCAAACTCAATGATCAAGCGCAACGAACCGTTCTCTGCAAAGACCCATTCAAGAGTCGGGACGAAAGAGTCGACAAACTAATCGCGTCGCTCTAACGATTATTCAATCACACTACGATGAATGCGTGCCTGAAGAACAAATAGGTTTGCGCAAACGCAGTCGCTCGCTCGCGACCAAACAATTGATCGAATGGATAGTAGTTATCGCGGTTGCGTTGATCGTTGCAATGTTGATTCGACTTTTTTTGCTACAACAATTTTATATTTCTGGTCCGAGCATGGAAACGACAATGTTCACAAATAACAGAGTGCTGGTTAACAAGCTGGCCTACAAAATCGGTCAAATCGATAGAGGAGATGTAGTTGTCTTTGACCGAGCGACTATGAATGGCTCAGAAGTTGAGCATGACGATTTGATCAAAAGAGTAATTGGGCTCGGTGGTGAAACAATCGAAATTAAAGAATGCATAGTTTATTTAAATAATGTCAAACTAGTTGAACCCTATTTGCCGAAGCGTGACACTGAAATGGTCGACCTCTCAGGTCGATGCGGCGTTGTCGATATGGCTCCGGTCAAAATCGAAGAAGACGAAGTTTTCTTGATTGGCGATAACCGACCTCAATCATTTGACAGTCGGATGTTCGGTGCGATTAAAAAAGACCTAATCATTGGCCAGGCATTCGTCTTGATTTGGCCTCCGAAAAATTGGACGAATTTGTAGTTAGATTGCGTTCAAAAAACCCGGCTGTTTGCATCAACCATTCGGTCAGGCCAGTCACTGTATATGGCGTCGACGCCCATCAGAAGTGCCGATTGAATCTGTTCGATGTGTTGTAGATCCCAGCTGAAGGCGCCGATGTTGAATCGATGAGCGAGTGCAACTAATCCGCCATTCCAATCGGTGTGATGCATGTTTAAAACATCGACGCCGAGTCTCGCGATATTCGCACACCGTCTTTCTGGTCCCTCACTAATCTTGTGCAATCGAATCGAATTGACATATTTGAATTTCGGATAGTCGCTCTTCCATGAGGCCAACAAATCAAGGTTTGGATGGCAAATATATATTTCACGTTCGCTAGTCCTTGCTTTTGCAACTTCGTTAATCAATCGCATAGCGGCAGGGTCACAAATATCGATTGAGATCGGCACATCGGGCTCGCCGATATTCAGCAGATCGCCAAAGTGGGGGACAGTTCGAGGCAATTCACTGGCAAGACACTGCGCCATTTTTTTGGGGCGGAGTCGAGCGAGAAGTTTGCCACGCACGAGACCATCGTGGTCGAGAACGAGTTGTTCGTCCTTAGTCAACCAACAATCAGTTTCTAAACCAGTCGCTCCAAGTCTGAGTGCGAGTCGAAAGGCCTCGACAGTATTTTCAGGTGCATGCGCACTAGCCCCGCGATGGGCGAACAGTATCGGCGATTGATAGAGCGATGGAAGTCGCTGTTGCACACTCTGATAATAGAAGAGGTCTTCTCCTAGACTTTGGACATGTTCAATTTGACCGGGAGCGAGATCATGTTCTTGCTCATAATCGGTCTCGTCGTACTTGGGCCTGAAAAATTACCCGATGCCATTAGGCGCGTCGGTCGTTTATATGCCGAACTTAAGCGAATGTCATCTGGAGTTCAAACGGATCTTCGAAAAGTTATGGATGAACCGTTGAAAGAGATGATGAATACGACCAATTCGATGAAATCTCTCTTCAATGAGACCTCAAGTCAGTTTCAAAGCGCGGCCAAGGACATTGCGACGCCAAGTTTTGTGCCCTATAGCCCGAGCAACGATCAGTCGCCAGAGTTGCCGATAGTGCTTTATGACGGAGACGATGTCGCCAACCAAGAAGAGGCGTCCGAAATAAACGATGATATCGCTGTCGAACCGAGTCAAAATTCGTTAGACGATGTTTCATAATGGCATTTAGATCGTCAAAGACGACTGCGACAACGATGTCGCTGGGTGATCATTTGGGCGAATTGCGAATGCGATTGATTCGTTCAATTATCGCTGTCGCACTTGGCGCGTCTGCGATTCTCGCTTTTTATGACCCGGTTCTAAAATTTTTGACTCGACCATATCGTCAGCTCTGTGAAAATCGACCCGATTTCAATTGTGATGGATCGCTGTTTGCCCTCGGACCACTAGACGGTTTAGCAGCTCGAATGAGGATTGCCGGATATGGCGGACTTATCGTCGCATTACCCGTAATTCTTTGGCAGCTTTGGCGATTTATCGTCCCTGCACTAAACAAGAAAGAGAAACAATACACGATTCCGTTTATTGTGTCGTCTGTTGTGTTGTTCGCGACCGGAGGTGCGCTCGCATATTGGACACTTTCGAAGGCGCTCGAGTTCTTGATCTCATGGTCAGGCACCGAGGTGAACCAAGCTTTTCAAATTACT
>Ga0214917_10000374_pt1 | contig 58732 bp, 53 predicted proteins | sample LL_1208_BB_MetaG_FD_177983 | JGI IMG/M metagenome (GOLD analysis project Ga0214917, IMG submission 177983) | Freshwater microbial communities from Lake Lanier, Atlanta, Georgia, United States - LL_1208_BB | ecosystem: Environmental > Aquatic > Freshwater > Lake | place: USA: Georgia | collected... | reverse complement strand
ATGATTTCTTCGTAGGCCTTGAGCACTTTGTTTCGCACCTGTAAGGTTGCTTCAAAGGCCAGGGAGGATTTCTGCATTCCCAAGACCACATCGGTCAGGGGAATGTCTTCGCCACGTTGATAGGCTTCTTGCATCGTGCTGGACTTGACCTGCACTTCATTGACTTTAGAGAGCAGGTTTTTCACCGAATCGGTGAAATTAGGCAGCTCTGTTTTAGGTGCTTGAATGTCTTGTGTAACTGGCGGCTTGATGTTGAGCTGTTCAGCGCCATTGGCAGCCTTGTTTTGGTAGGCGCGAATAGTTTCCATCATGCTGTTAACACTGCCTGCGGAGATTCGATCAATCATGGTGTGTGCTCCTCAATCAATCTGCGAAGGACAGTTCCATGCCACGCTCGCGCAACTGCGCCAACTTGTAGCGCAGGGTGCGTGGGCTAATACCCAATTTCTTGGCGGCTTCGATACGGCTTTCCGTGGCTTGCAAAGCAGCCAAAATCACTTGGTGTTCGCTGCTTTTCACTGCAGAGAACAAGTCACTGGGCAGCAAGCTGTCGCTGCTTGGGGGTGCCATGAAGCTGTCAGGCGAGGGACTGGTGACCACAGCCTCCATAGGCAGGATGTCTGCTGGGGTTGACTGCACTTCAACGGGTGTCGACCACAAAGGACGCTCATTGGCGGGGGCTACTAAAGCAGCCACCGGCAAAGCTTCCATGTCCATGGTTTGGGCTTCGTCAAACATCAAATGGGCGGGTGTGATCACACGTCCGGTACACAACACCACAGCGCGTTGCACCACATTTTCGAGTTCACGCACATTGCCTGGCCATGGGTATTGCAGCAACATGTGCTGTGCTTCCACATTCACCGACAAAGGCACCGTACCTTTGGCATGGCGAGTCAGCGACTGAGATACCAAAGGCAAGATGTCTCCTGGGCGTTCGTTCAATGGCTGAATACGTAAACGGAAAGTGCTGATACGGAAATACAGGTCTTCGCGGAATTCACGGTTCTGAATCGCTTGGCGCAAATCTTTGTTGGTGGCGGCAATGATTCGCACATCCAACTCGATGGAGTTTTCGCTTCCCAATCGGCTGAGTTTTTTCTCTTGCAACACACGCAGCAATTTGGCTTGCAACTGAATAGGCATCTCGCCAATTTCATCCAGGAAAACGGTGCCGCCTTGGGCTTGCTCGAACAAACCTTTGTGCTCTTTGTGGGCGCCGGTGAATGCGCCCTTCTCGTGTCCAAAAAGCATGTCTTCAATCAAATGCTCGGGCAAGGCCGCACAGTTCATGGCGACAAATGGGCCTTTGGCTCGCAAGGAGGATTCGTGCAGCACACGGGCCAATACTTCTTTACCGGCACCTGTGGGGCCCACCAACAAAGCGGCAACCTCAGTTTGTGCAACACGTTGGGCCAAGGCAAGCAGGTGCTGGCTGATGGGGTCGACAAACACATAGCTTTTGCTTTTGACATCGGCGGAGAACAAACCGTCCACCGCGACACGCCAGCAAGCGGTGTCCCACTCATCGCTGGGCAGCACATGCAGTGCACCCAAGCGCATGGCGTCGACCGCGACTTCCATGCGGCGACGCTCGACGCGACACACCACAGGGACGGCACAACCGAGTTGGGCAATCAAGGTCAAGACTTCTTTGAGCAAGTCTGCGCTGTCACCGAGTCGGATGACCAGCACATGCGCTTTGCGCAGGGCCAAGTTCAGCTCGCCCACGGTCGAGACCTGCTGAGGTTCGATGTGCGCTTGCGCAAGCTTCTCTCGATCGGCATCGGGCAGCGGACTGAACGGGTCCAGCCAAACAGCTTTGATTAATTTGCCAGTAGATAGATTCACTTTGAACAGCCTGAAGTCAATGGTCATTGCTTCAAGCAATACGTGTGCCACGTATTAATTAAACTTATTAATGATTCATTTAATTTAATTAATGAATACTTAAATATTTATATATTCATCTGCTAGACGAAAATCCGACAGGAAAAACGCAGGTGCTCAGGCTTCCCAGACGTTGGATGAATGCATACGCGGTTTGATCTTGGCAACCACCGCTGCTGTAGGCATGGATGGCGAGTCTTGCATCACTGGCGCTGAGCTAGGCTTGGCCGTAAAGCCCCGACAAGGGTTGCCATCAGTTCGGAAAACCTCAATCGCAGGCAAAACCCTGCTCTTAAAACCCATCAAACGACAGGCATAGGGCTTGGCGGGGTCCCAACTCACCATGAAGTAGGCACACTTCCAACAATCTGGTCTCTGAGAGCCAGACAGATAGGGGGAAGGCGTGCCGTTAATCATGACGGATGAGACTGACCTAAATCATCCCCTCGCTTAGCCTTGCAACAGTTTCAAGACAGACTGCTGGCTGGTGTTGGCTTGTGCCAGCACCGCGGTTGCTGCTTGTTGCATGATCTGCGTCTTGGCCATTTCGGTAGAAGCTGCTGCGTAATCTGCATCCTCAATCTGGCTGCGTGATGCGGACAGGTTCATCGACACATTGGACAAGTTGTTGATCACATGGTCAAGTCGGTTCATCACCGCACCCATGGTGGCACGGGTTTGGTTGACCTTGTCCATGGCCACATCCAACTTCTTCAACACCTCTTGCGCAGCAGCGCTAGAGCTGATCGAAGTGCGTGTCAACGGCTTGCCTTGGAGATTGGGGCCACCAGGCAAAGCTTCAGGAATGGCCGAGCCAGGAGGCAGGGGATCCATGTCAGCGTCCCAAGTGATTTCACCCGTGATGGGACCGCCTTTGCCGAAGTCGGCCAAGTCGATGGTGATTTTTTGGCCTTCGTTGGCGCCCACTTGGAAGGCCAAGCGGCCTGTGCGTGGGGGGGACATTTTGCTGGTGGCTTCATTCACCACACCACCAAATGTGCCTTGCGAGAAGCCCAAATCGGTGAAGTTACCTTCGTCTTTGAAGCCGTTGTTACCTGGCTCAACTTTGATGGCCTTTTCAGATTGCAAGGCAACCGACGCATAAACCGTGGCAGCGTCAGTGGAGTTGATGCTGCCACCGCTGATGGCTGAGACACCATCTGGCGTGTTGGTCACTGTGCCACTGCCCAAGCCGAAGCTGCCTGCATTGACTTTGGCGCTGTCAAACCAGATGGACACGTTGCGCCCATCCACTGCTTGAAGCGTGACGCCGCCGTTACCGTTGTCTACCGCGTCAACGCCGGTCAAACCTGCGTTGGCATGGATGGCAGCGACCACAGCTGCGCGACGATCCGCTTCGGTCTGCGTCACTGACATATAGACAGGAACGTTTTTGCCGTTGATGAAAAGAGACTGTGTGCTGTCTGCCGTGGCAGCCAAGGTGGCAGCCGAGGGCAAAGACACATTGGTCACGTCACCAATGACTTTGACAGGAACCGTCACAGCGGTCACACCGGTTAGAGTGGTACTGGCGTTGATGGCTGCTGCTGTCGCAATCGCACTGGCTTCACCCTTGCTGGACAAGCTTTGTGTCACCGACAAGGTGTCGTCTGCTGGTACAGCGGGACGAATAGCTACACCATTGATCATCAGATCGTTGATGCCCAAGCTCTTGATATCGCTGACCGAGGTCACCTCTGGACGAACCTTGGTGGTGACGGTGCTGAGGATCTTGCTGTTGTAATTGACAGTTTCCAAGCCAGCGCGGTGAATATCACCGTTGGTGGCTGTGGTGATGTTGATGGGTGTTTCCACCATACTCTCAAGTGAGAAAGTACCCGTTTGAACACCTTGTTTCAAGCCTGTCAGGCGTGCAAAGTCAGAGTCGGTACTTCCGGTGTTGAAAGTCACTTCGATGTTGCGACCATCGTCGGCCACCAACATGATGCCCTTGCTGTCTGTCAAAGAGTCGATCGCACGAATGCCTGTTTGAGCAGAAATAAAGTTGATGGCATTGACCGCGGCGATGCGTGAATCGCGGGGGTTGTCCAGCACGGTGTTGATCATGGGCGTTGTGAAGCCGTTGATCATCAAAGTACCTTTGGCTTGGCCGGTTCCACTCATGGCCGCACCGGTCATGATGGTGGGGTTGACCGTGGCATGAACGCCTGTAGCAACGGTTTTTTCGTTGATGGCCGCTGCTTTGGCAATCGCACTGGCGATTTGGTTACCGCTTTGGGGTGAAATCGTGTCATCCGCTTCACGTGAAGCACCGATGGGGATGCCGTTGATGATGACATCGCTGGCGTACATCTGCTCCAAGCCTGGCAAGGTGCGATTGACGGTCAAGCCCACCACGTCGCCAGAAACGAATGCGGCGGCAGTACCGGCCGAGACAGTTTGCGTCAATGTCACATTGCCCGTGGACAAAATATTGATGCCAGCTCTCTCGAGCTTGGTTTTGTCAATCGTCACAATGCCACCTGTGATGGTGACAGCGCTGTTGACATTGAGGTCCAAAATTTGACCGTCTTCCAATGTGAAAGTGGCTGACGTCAATGAGGTGGGGCCTGCTGCAACCACCGACAAAGAACCAGATTTGGCAAATGAGCCTGTACCGCCCAAGACGATACCGCCGCCAGCTGCACCCGATGTGGTTGCAACGGTAGGCGCTAAGGCAATCGTGCCACCCGAAACTGTTGTTCCGCTTGAAACAACGATGTCGGTGACGTTAGAGAAATTGGTGCCACTGGTGAAGGTCACATTGCTGCTGGCTTCTTTGGGTCCAGACTTGAATGCGGCAAGGGTGCCGCTGTAGGTACCTTTGGTACTGGAGCCTGCGGTTGCACCTGCAGCGATATTGGCAAAGGCTTCTGCTACTTCGGCTCCGCTGTTGGCAACGGTAGCCGTGTAGGTCAGGCCTGCCACGGTGATGGTTTGACCTTTGCTCATCGCAGGGAAGGTCAAGACATTTTTTTCTGTCACACCTAAACCAGTGACGCCATCGGTCTGTGTTGTCACCGTTGGAAGAACTCCAGCAGCAGAAGACGTGATAGCGATGTTGTCCACATTGGTATAGGGAGAAGCGCTGGTGAAAGTCAACACACCCGATGCATTGGCAACAGTAGAGAAACCCGTTAAGGTTCCGCTGTAAGTGCCCTTGGTGCCGGACCCAGTGGTTGCATTTGCAGCAAGACTGGCAAAAGCGGCAGCAACTTCAGTGGCCGTGTTTGTCGCATTAGCTGTATAAGTCAGTCCAGCCACTGTGACTGATTGACCGGATGCTAGGCCTAAGAAAGTCACCGCTGAACTCTCTGTCACACCCAAGGTTGTGTGGATAGAAGCTGAACTGGAGGTTGGTTGGCCTGCAGTGATTTGAATTGCGTCAGTCACGGTAGGTTCAGAGATGGTTTTGTAAACCGGCTTGATGCCTACACGCTCGCCAGTGCTGCCATTCAACACGGGGAATCCGTTCCACTCGGTGTTGTCGGCAATTTGAACGATTTGTTTCTTCAGTTGTTGGAATTCCAAATCCAAATAACTGCGTTGTTCATTGTTATTGGTGTCGTTGGAGGCTTGGATGGCCAACTCACGCATGCGTTGCATCATGTCGGTGATTTCGTTGGTCGCGCCCTCCGCGGTTTGAATCAGCGTGATGGCGTCACCTGCGTTACGTACGGCTTGGTTCAAGCTGCGTATCTGGTGCGTCATACGGGTGGCAATGGCCATACCGGCGGCATCGTCGCGTGACGAATTGATGCGCTTGCCTGTCGACAACTGCTGCATGGACACCTGCTGATTACGCTCGGTAGCCTTCAAGGCTGCTTGCGAGAACAGCGCTTTGACGTTGGTATTGATCACTGCCATTTTGTTTTCTCCTGACTTACTTCAGTCAATCTTTCAAGGTGGTTATGCAAGTCCTGTGCCATCTCTACAAAATTTCTTTGCATGCACCTGGACGATTTCTGTTTCAGTTTTTGGGGGTATAGGTGGTGCGTCAGAACATCACTGTTCGGAATTTGTCTCGTTAACTGCAAAAGACATGAAGTCTTCTAGCAAGAGTCCCTCAGATACCAATTCAATCTGCTCGGGATATTGTTTGAGCGCTTGTGTGCACACATGTGCAGCACGTACAGGTTCTAAATTGCAACGTAAGGCGCGAACCAACATCACATAAGTGAATGCAGGTGTTTTGTCGCCTTGGAGTTGGTGAAGTTGTTCCATCAGATCAACGGCATATGCCCAGTCTTGACGCATCAGTGCGAGCAAACCGGTGATGGCCAAAATATCTTCGCTGTCGGGATACAGGCTCAAGCCGGCATCACCCAAGGCATTGGCCAAGGCATCTTTGCCCTCTGTTACCAAAGTTTGGATGGCTTCACGAATTTCCATGGGGGAAAACTTAGAAACATCCTTGTCGCTCATCATGCGACCCATCTCCGCTTTGCCTAAAACTTCTTTTGCAAGTGCTTTCATGTCTAACTCCTAAATTTTGGTTTACGGTTGGAAATAATCCCAACCGGATCAGTTCCTCACATGAAACCTGTTAAGCAAAACAGATGCCAGATCGGAAAACCCTCAGACCTCAATTCAAGATATAGCTAAAGAACATATTTTTTTAATTTTTAAATATCCAAAAAAAATAAATTGTTAGTAAAAAAACATCAGTGGCATAAAGTTGCCACCGGCTTGCCGCAGGGGCGGCAAGTGTTGTCGATTAGTCGTCAACTCTGTTTGATACTTGATGTCATAGCACCCCTTCATGGGTGAACACTTACCTGAATTAGCACTATTTACAAAGGAGGACAAGGTTAAAGAGGCTTGTGATGGCACTTTTATTGCTTGTTTACTGAACAAATTGCACTATTCGCCCAAAAAACTTTATGCCTGTCATCAACACAAATATCAAAGCCTTGATGGCTAATGCATCTTTGCAGGCCAATGAGCGACCTTTGTCAGTGGCCATGGAGCAACTGTCAACGGGCAAGCGCATCAACTCTTCTAGGGATGACGCAGCTGGTATGGCCATAGCGTCTTGGATGAACGCTGAAATCAGGTCGCTTAACCAAGCTGTGAGAAATGCAGGTGACGCTGTTTCGTTGTTGCAAACTGCCGATGGTGCCACCGGCGAAATCAGCAATATGTTGCAGCGAATGCGAGAAATCTCGGTTCTTTCTGTGAACGATACCTACAACGGAGTCCAACGTGGGTTCATGGACATGGAGTTTCAGCAATTAAAAAAACAAATCGTACAAATTGCTAACAACACCGAATGGAATGGTTTTCCCATACTGAACGGCACCACAGGCGTACCCATTGGTCACCAATCCAAAGCCACTGGCTTAGGCACCTTTGCCACTACTGCAGCTGGCCTGACTGCCATCTCTGCCACGGATATGTCCATCAACGGTGTACCTATCGGTATCCCAAGCGCTGCGGATGACGCCTTGTCATATTGGGTCGCTGGGTCAGACAACCGTGGATACAGCGCGATCGCCAGAGCCGCCGCCATCAACGCAAAAAACCCAATGACAGGGGTGCGAGCGATTGCCCAACCCACACTGCTGACGGGCACTGCGATGAGCGCTGGGACAGCGGTTTACAGCGGTACGCTGACCTTGAACGGCAAAAGCACAACGATCACCACCGTGGTCAATGACGCCAGCAGTACAAGGGATCAAATTGTCAGGGCTATCAACGCATTGACGCCATCTACTGGGGTCGTTGCCAAAGACACGGGGCAAGACGTGAACGGCATTTTGCTAACGGCAATGGATGGCCGCAACATCGAGGTCTCCCTGGCCTCAACCGATGTCAGCTTTGCCGCCCACACTGGCTTGAAAGCGGGCATTCAAACGGGCGCAATTGCGCTAACCACTCAACGCGATGAGCCCCTCAAAATTACCAGTCCCAGTGGATACATTTCAAGATGGGGACTCAGCACAGGGGATTTCAGCGCACCAACCACCAGGGCGATGGTTCTGCAACGCTCTGTATCCTCACCCAATTCGACCTACACCCCTCTGAATGCCGGTGATCTGATGATCAATGGTTTTGCAATTCGAGCCACTGCGGACAGCGATGACACGGCCTCGCTAGCCAAAAGCGGATTGGGCAGCATTGATAGCAGCGACAAACGCAGCAGTGCGATTGCCTTGGCCATGGCCATTAACGACAGCCAAACTCAAACCCATGTCACTGCATTGGCACAAGGGCCTTTGCTGCAAGGTGTGGCCATGTCGATGATTAACGGTACAACGACGTTGATGATCAACAACTCAACGGTCTCGGTGACACTCATTGCCTCGCAAACTGCTGCACAACGACTCACTGCAGTGTTAGCAGCTGTCAACACAGGAACAGACACACATGGCGTAAAGGCATCTCTGAATGACCTGGGTGGCATCAACCTGACTACCGTAGATGGCCGTAACCTGTCGATACAAATTGGCTTGGGATCAGGAATGACCAATGCCGATTTGGGATTAAACGCTGACATTCCCAGCAGCTCAGTCGCACCGCCAGGATATAAAACCTACTATGGAAGTGTCACCCTTCAATCGCGTGAGCCCTTCACCATGGCACCAGGTGCTAATGGTTACTCAAGTTCATCCAACTTTAAAGCCTTAGGCTTTTTAGAGGGTCATTACGGCTATGAAAGCACGGGGCAATTGAGTTTTCAGGTTGGCGCTAGACGCTATCAAACCATCAATATCGACATGCCCGACTTTGGCAGCCAGGGCGGTCTGACTGGGTTGATCACCGCTGACGCTCAACTGGGTAACCCCATCGTTGGGATTGCCACACCCGAAGCCGCCACAAAAACGATCGAGTTGTTGGACCGCGTGATGCAAAAGGTTAACGAATCTCGTGCAACCATGGGTGCAGTCACCAACCGTCTAAACCATGCCATGGACAATATCACCAATGTGTCTATGAACACCAGCAACTCACGCAGCAAGATTGAAGATACGGACTATTCACTGGCGTCTTCTGAGCTGGCTCGCGCACAAATCATTCAACAAGCTGCCACTGCGGTATTGGCACAAGCCAACGCCAGTCAACAGATTGTTTTGAAGTTGTTACAACAATAAAAAAGGTCCTTTCGGACCTTTATGCAATTAGCTTTTGTGCTGAGACGCTGGATGATGTGCGTCGATAAACGTCTTTAAGAACGTCTTTTCAGACAGTAACTCTTCATGGTCTGGAAAATATTGCAAACCTTCTTCGACCACCTCAAATGCCCTGGCTGGCTCCAGATTACAACGCAAGGACCTGGCCAAAACAACGAACGTTAAAACCGGAGAATTTACACCTTGCATACGTCTGAGCTCTTCAAGCAACTCCACCGCCAAGGACCAATCTTTCCTGGTACTGGCCAATAAGCCCGTGACGGCCAATATATCCTCCGAATAGGGGTACAGGTTGAGCGCTGCTTCACCCATCAGGTAAGCAAACTCATCTTTGCCATCTCGCATCAAGGCTTGAATGGTTTGGCAAATTTCGGCCGGTGTGTAGCGCGATAAATCGCGTTCATTGACCATGGCGCCAAGCTGTTGCTTGGTTGATATTTCTTGGAGCAGTAATGACATTTTGTTTACTCACTTGAATGACTGACCATCACTTATGCAAAGAACATGCCACTGGCCTTATCCAATCTTGTACATAGGCATGCATATTGCTGAATGAGATGGAAAACGAATCACGCTCGAAACATCTACTTTTGAATTAATTAAGGTCTTGCATTAGTCTTTAATGATTCAACATGGATGTCGATTTCTTGACAATAATCCATGCAATCCAATGAACACAACTTTTCAAAAAAATATCGATGCTTTCAAGTCCCGCTTCAAGTGGAACGATGAAGCTATCGAGGCATTGAGAACGAAACCGTTTGACTTTCAGCAAGCACCCTGCATCCGCAACAGTCCGGTGGGTTTGCCCAATATTTATTACGGTGAAGGCGAGAGTGAGTTGTCTGTGTTCGATGACCGCAACCCTTATGCAGATATACAAAGTGCCTTGAAGCAATTTGAGGGAAAGAAGATTTCCCATGTGATCAGCTTTGGGCTGAATTTTGGATTTTTAACCGAAGAGGTTTTAAACCAATACACCGAATTACAGCGCATCGTCATCGTAGAGCCTTCAGGTGCTTTTTTCTTAGAGCAATTGGAGGTTATGGATTTGAGCTCGCAAATTGCGAATGAAAAAGTGTCTTTCATCATTGGCAACAATGTCTCAGAATCTGTTGGTCTTTTGGCGCCGCATTTTCAAATTGCCAGCGCGGACATGCAGGAATGGGGCTTTGCGCTGCTCCCCCATGCATTGCAGTTGTACGGTGAATTTTCCAAAGAGTTTATTGCGCAGTTTGGCAATTTGATGTACTACCAAAAACTCAATGCCAACACCGCAACCGTGTTTGGTAACAAGTTTTTAAAAAACTATCTAAACAATGTGACCCACCTGCCACAGTCTCATTATGTGTCACAAATTGAGGGTAAGTTTGATGGCGAACGTTGCGTGATCATCTCTGCAGGGCCATCATTGGAAAAACAATTGCCTTTGCTCAAGGCCATTCAAAACAAAATTGTGTTGGTATCGGTTGGCGCTGCACTGCCAACCCTGCATGCCCATGACATTCATCCGCATTTTGTTATTTTGATCGATCCCATTGAGCTCAATATCAATGATTTTTCCTCTGGCAAGTTCAAACACGAGATTTTGGTCAGCTCATTGGTCGGCAACTCATCTGTGGTGGCCAACTTTAAAGGTAAGAAATTTTTCACGCAGTTCAGTCAAGCTTTTGATGAAGCACCCAGCAATCCTTTTGGAAAAATGTGTCACATGGACAGTGCAGGCTCAGTGGCCAATTGCGCCTATGCGTTTGCCAAGATCATCGGCATGAAATCCATTGCTTTTGTGGGTCAAGACTTGGCTTACACAGGCGGCGTGAGTCACGCCCTGGGTCACCAACAAAGAGAAGACAAAACGCCTGAAGACATGGAGAAAGACAGCGGTATGAAAAAGGTCGCTGGGTATTACGGTGACACTGTTTACACCACCATCGCCATGGATGTCTTCAAAGCTTGGTTTGAAGCACGCTTTGCCGCAGACAAAGACATCACCGTATTGAATTGCACCGAGGGTGGCGCCATGATCAAAGGGTCTATACAACAACCACTGCAAACCCTTGCCGATGAAGTACTGCCTATGCCAGACATCAACATCAGTGAGCGCCTTGACATACCTTTGGTGCAAATCCCGAGTGTCAAATCTTTGTTTCAAAAAGATTTGGCGGATATCAATTCGGTGTCGCAGATTTTATCGGCCAGTTTGAGCAGTTTTAACCAGGTGAAGAAAAACGATCAAGATCAAAAAGCCATGACCAAGGCCATCAAAATGTTGACGAGCTTTAAAGACTATTTGACCAAGGTCGAAAAATCATCTGCCCCTCACGTCAATTACATCATGACACGCGCTTTGCTGAATTTGTCCAAAGAGAATATCTCAGAATCCGACAGCAGTTTGGAAGTCATCAATAAACTCAAACCACACCTCACGGACCTGCGAAAAGGTTGCGACGAATATTCCACTATGTTGCTTGAAGTGCTGAAAAGTTTACGTAAAAATCCATCACTCAACTCCTGATATGAACTCCCTCAAAACCGCATCGACCGACAGGCAAAAACCAGGCTGGTGGCGCAGTGCTGTGCTGTATGAAGATGCGCAGATTGAGCACGCGATTCGAAATTTGGAAGAGACTGGGTACCAAATTGTGCTGGTCACTGACGCTGCAGGGAAATTTTTAGGCACGTTGACTGACGGTGATATACGTCGCGGCATGCTTGCTGGTTTGGCGCTGAACACGCCGATCAAACAAATGATCAATCCCAAGCCATTGATCGCTCCAGTCGAAGTCAGCCGTGAAACCGTGCTGCACATCATGCATGCCAACAAAATCCACCAAATACCCGTGGTGGACAGCCACGGTCAGTTGGTGGGTTTGCATATTTGGTCCAGCGTCATCACCACCAACCAGCGACCCAACACCTTGGTCATCATGGCCGGTGGCATGGGCAAGCGCCTGCGGCCCTACACCGATGCATGCCCCAAACCGATGTTGCGCGTGGCGGGCAAACCCATGCTGGAACACATCATTGAGCGCGCAAAGCTCAATGGGTTTTCAAACTTCATCATTTCAGTCAATTACTTGGCCGATGTGATCACCCAATATTTTGGGAACGGCCGGCAGTTCAATGTTTCCATTAACTATGTCCACGAAACAGAGCCCTTGGGTACGGGAGGTTCTCTCAGTTTGATTGATCCTCTGCCCAGCGAACCCATCGTGATTACCAATGGAGATGTACTCACCCAAGTCAACTATGCTGAAATTTTGGACTTTCACCTCAACAACCAAGCGGTAGCCACCATGGCGGTACGCAATTTTGAATGGCAACACCCGTTTGGTGTGGTCAATACCAACGGTGCAGACATCATTGGGATTGACGAAAAACCCACATCGCGCACCTTGGTCAATGCGGGTATTTATGTTCTCAGCCCACAGGCGGTCGCACAACTGCAACCCCACACCTATTGCGACATGCCTTCGCTGTTTCAACAGCTGATGGCCTCCAATCAAAAGACCATTGTCTTTCCTATGCACGAACCTTGGATTGATGTGGGTCGTGAAGCAGATTACTTGGTGGCCGCCGAACAATTCAAAATCAACTGACATGAAAAAAACCCTGATCACTGGTGCCGATGGCTTCATCGGCTCACACCTCACCGAGCTTTTGGTGCGGCAAGGTCATGCCGTCAAAGCCCTGAGTCAGTACAACTCATTCAACCACTGGGGCTGGCTGGAAGACCTTTCTTGCTTGCCCGACATTGAGGTGGTCAGTGGCGATGTGCGTGACCCCCATTTTTGCCGCCACATCACCAAGGACGTGGGCCAGGTGTTTCATTTGGCGGCTCTCATCGCCATCCCCTACTCCTACGTGGCACCACAAAGCTATGTGGACACCAACGTCAACGGCACGCTGAACATGTGCCAGGCGGCGTTGGATAACGGTGTAGAGCGTTTCATCCATACGTCTACCAGCGAGGTTTACGGCACCGCGCAATACGTCCCCATCAACGAGGCCCATCCACTACAGCCGCAGTCACCTTACAGCGCTTCCAAAATTGGTGCAGATGCGATTGCCATGAGTTTTCACCATGCGTTTGGCTTGCCGCTCACCGTGGCGCGGCCTTTCAACACCTACGGACCACGGCAGTCCGCTCGTGCAGTCATCCCAACCATCATTGGCCAAATCGCCAGCGGCGTGGGGCAAATCAAATTGGGCGACACCACGCCCACACGTGATTTCAATTTTGTCAGCGATACCTGCCAAGGCTTTTCGCAGTTGGCGCAATCTGCTGAGGCAGTCGGCGAAGTGGTCAATATAGGCTCAAACACCGAGATCAGTGTGGGTGACACACTGAACATGATCAAAGACATCATGCACAGCCAAGTGGAGTTTGTCAGCGAAGACGCACGCTTGCGACCTGGTCAATCTGAAGTTTTTCGATTGTGGTGCGACAACCAAAAAATACACCAACTCACGGGTTACCAAGCCCAGGTGGGATTGCGGGAAGGTTTGACGAAAACCATCGAATGGTTCACTCAACCTGGCAATCTCGCCAAGTACAAAACCGGCATTTACAACGTCTAAACCATGGATCACCTGGTTGCTTTTATTCGAGATGTGTATGGCAGCCATCAGCCTATTGCGCTGCACGAACCTGTTTTTACGGGCCGCGAAAAAGAGTATGTGAACGAGGCCATCGATTCGACCTATGTGTCCAGCATAGGAAAGTTTGTCACTCGATTTGAACTCGACTTGGCCGCTTACACAGGCAGCCCACAAGCGGTAGCTACGGTCAACGGTACGGCTGCATTGCATGTGGCCTTGGTGACATGTGGCGTTGGAAATGGTGACTTGGTCATCACGCAGTCGCTGACTTTTGTGGCCACTTGTAACGCTATTCGTTACTGTGGTGCTGACCCCGTTTTTGTGGATGTGGATACACACACTTTGGGTTTGTCGCCATGGGCTATGCGCCAATGGCTAGAGGAATATGCCTTTGTGGATGACCATGGTCAATGTCGACACACTGATTCCATGCGTGCCATCAAAGCAGCCTTGCCCATGCACACCTTTGGTCATCCCGCCGACCTTGACGGCTTGGTTGCAGTTTGCCGGGATTGGCATTTGGTCTTGATTGAAGACGCCGCAGAATCATTGGGCAGTTTTTACAAAGGCCAACATACCGGTACCGTGGGTGCACTGGGCACATTGAGTTTCAACGGGAATAAAACCATCACCACGGGCGGGGGTGGCGCAGTCTTAGCCGGTAGCTCCTTATTGGCCACGCGTGTAAAGCACCTGACCACCACAGCCAAACAAGCCCATGCCTACGACTTTGTTCATGATGAATTGGCATTCAACTACCGCATGCCCAACATCAACGCGGCTCTAGGTTGCGCCCAACTCGAACAACTAGCAGGGTTTATCAAAGCCAAGCGGGAATTGGCCTTTTCTTATAAAGCTTTTTTGGTCAACAGTGATTGGCAGTTTATTGATGAGCCTGAGGGATGCCAATCGAATTTTTGGCTAAATGCCGTACTGTGTGAAAACCGCTCACAAAGAGACGCTTTGCTGAGCCACCTGCACAGCCATGGGATCTTGTCACGACCCAGTTGGACACCCATGCATCTGTTACCCATGTACGCGGCTTGTATGCGCAGTGCATTACCTCAGACAGAGCGTTTGTTCGATACCTTGGTAAATCTACCCAGTGGCGTGCCAGCTGCTCGCTCGCTATGAAACGCACCATTGCAGTTTTCACGGGTTCGCGGGCTGATTACGGCTTGCTCTTTTGGCTCATGAAAGACATTCAAGCCAACGACCATTTGAAGCTGCAAACGCTGGTGAGTGGCATGCACCACTCAGTCAAGCATGGTGAGACTTGGCGCGATATTGAAAAAGATGGCTTTCGGATCGATCATCATATTGACCTTCAGCTTGCTGGCGACAAAGCCTTGGATGTTGCTCAGGCGGTTGGTCGCGGCGTCATTCAAATAGCCCAAGCATTGTCCGATATGAAGCCAGATATTTTGGTGGTTTTAGGCGACCGTTTTGAAGCTTTGGCAGCTGCCCAAGCAGCCCATTTTTTAGGTATCCCTATTGCCCATTTACACGGCGGCGAAATCACGCAAGGCGCGAATGATGATGCCACCCGTCACGCCATCACCAAACTGGCGCATTTCCACGGCGTGTCGACCGAGCAATACCGCCAGAGGGTGATCCAAATGGGAGAAGCACCGCACTCAGTGCATTGCGTCGGTGCATTTGGATTGGACGCGATTCGTCGCACACCACTTCTATCTAGAGCCGACTTGATGAATGAATTGGGCTTTGAACCCACCATGCCCTTGGCCGTTCTCACCTACCACCCTACCACCTTAGGTCACGAAGATGGCTTGAGCACTTTGCAGAATATTTTCAAGGCTTTGGAAGCCTATCAGCATTTACAAGTGCTTGTCACCTATCCCAATGCCGATGAAGGTAACGCTGCCATCATTGAGGCCATCAACCAAGAAGTTATGCGCAGTCCATTGCGCATCAAAGCCTTTGCATCGCTGGGCATGGTGAAATACCTGAGCGCCTTGAAGCACGCAGTCTTTGTTTTGGGCAACTCATCAAGTGGATTGATTGAAGCACCCTCGTTTGGCATTCCCACCATCAATGTGGGCATTCGCCAATCAGGTAGATTGCAGCCTGCCTCCGTCATCAATACAAATACCGATTCAGTGTCTGTGGTGAGCGCCATCAATCAAGCTTTGTCCACCGATTTTTCAGAATTTTGTCGAAGTGTTGTCAACCCCTATGGGGACGGTCATGCAGCACAGCAAATGCTGGCTGTGTTGCAAACCTGTCCGCTCAGCACCATTAAAGTCTTCCACGATGCAGAGGCCTTCCATGTCATTTGAACCCCAACATGTGTATGTGATTGCCGAAGCCGGTGTGAACCACAACGGCCAATTGGATTTGGCCATGCAACTGGTCGATGCCGCTGCCAGCGCGGGTGCTGATGCAGTGAAGTTTCAAACCTTCCAAGCAGACCGCTTGGCCAGCAGCACTGCGCCCAAAGCGTCTTACCAAACTCAAACCACGTCTGCAAGCGAGTCACAACACGCCATGCTCAAAAAGTTGGAATTGCCCTTTGAGTGGCACGCACCGCTTCAGCAGCATGCCAAAAAGCTGGGTATCACTTTCTTATCGACACCTTTTGACATGGTCAGCTTGAAGTTTTTGCAAACGCTTCAACTACCTATGCTCAAAGTGTCCTCTGGCGACTTGACCAACGCCCCTTTTTTGTGGGCGTGTGCACACAGCGGCATTCCTCTGGTGGTGTCCACCGGCATGGCCACATTGTCCGAGGTGGAACTAGCATTGGCGGTGATTCACCACAGCTTGCACCACACCAGCGAACCCCAGCATATAGAAGAGGTTTGGTCACATTGGGTCACGCAAGCAGACCGCAGTTTGTTGGCCTCGAAGGTCACGCTGCTGCACTGCACCTCACAGTACCCTACCCCCATGAGTGAGGTGAACTTGCATGCCATGGACACACTGCGTGATGCATTTCATTTGCCAGTCGGCTATTCAGACCATACCCAAGGCACCGTCATTCCCATTGCGGCTGTTGCACGCGGAGCGCGAGTGATTGAAAAACACCTCACACTTGACTGCCATATGCAAGGCCCCGACCACCGCGCCTCGCTAGAGCCCGGTGAATTTGGCCAGATGGTGAAAGCTATTCGACAGTTGGAAGTTGCCATGGGTCATGGTCATAAAGTACCCCAAGCCAGCGAACTCAATACCCGCTTGGCAGCTCGCAAGCAGGTAGTGGCTGCACGTTCTATTGCCAAAGGACATACCTTCACACGTGAAGATCTGGAAACAGCGCGCAGCGGCCAAGGTTTGCCAGCCCATGACTTGTGGCAGCTCATAGGCTGTGTTGCACAACAAGACTTTGCCGCTGGCGAAGCCATACACCTATGAATAGCCACCAGCTCCAAAGCAAACCCTGGATATTGCTGGGTGCTGGTGGTCATGCCAGCGTGGTGCTGGCCTTGTTACGTGAACTTCAATGTAACGTGCTTGGTGTAAGTGACCCCGCATTGTTGTCTCAATCGGTATTGCAATGGCAAGGTTTACCTGTGTGGGACGATGCCACGGTACTCACGCAGCATGCACCCCACAGCGTTTTTTTGGCCAACGGTGTTGGCTTTGTTCAAACACCTGAACCAAGACAACATGTCTTCCACACTTATGCTCAGATGGGTTTTGTGTTTCCAGCCTTGGTTCACCCTTTCAGTTGGGTAGCTTCAGATGTGCAGGTCGAAGAAGGCGTGCAAATCATGGCTGGGGCTGTGGTTCAAACTGGCGCGCAATTAGGCGCCAATACCTTGGTCAACACAGGTGCCCGCATAGACCATGGGTGCCAGATCGGTCCACACAGCCATGTGGCCTGTGGAGCGATTCTCTGCGGAGACGTTCACCTGGGTACAAGCACTTTTATTGGTGCAGGATCGGTGCTGATTCAAGGCGTGAGCTTAGGCAGCCATTGCACTGTGGGGGCGGGTTCTGTGGTTCTGCACAACCATGGTGACCACCAGCGCTTGGTGGGTACACCAGCCCGAGCCATACCCAACACACCCAAGGGAACAACACCATGAAATTTTTAGTGATCGGCTTGGGCTCAATGGGCAAGCGCCGCATACGCTGTTTACAAGCTTTGGGCTTTCAAGACATTGTGGGGGTGGATGTTCGCCAGGACAGACGCCTAGAAGCCCAGACCAGTTATGGCATCCAAGTGCATAGCGACTATGCAGACACCATGCAGCAGCAGGCTTTTGGTGGCGTGGTGATTTCTCTTCCTCCGCTGCTTCATGTGGCTGCCATGCAAGCCTGCCTGAAGCACAACACCCCATTTTTTGTTGAAGCGAGTGTGGTGGACGATGGCTTGGCCGACATCATCCGTGCAGTTAAGGAACAAGGGCTATTGGCTGCGCCCTCCTCCACCTTGCACTTTCACCCTGCTATTGAGTGCATACGTGACATCGTGTCCTCTGGCGCTTTAGGTACTTTGTCAAATGTAATGTTGCATTCGGGTCAATACCTGCCCGACTGGCATACCTATGAAAAAGTATCGGATTACTATGTATCCACACCCGCCACAGGTGGTGCAAGAGAAATTGTTCCTTTTGAAATGACTTGGTTCACAGAAGTATTTGGCTTTCCGCAAAATGTCTCATGTCACTTCAGAAAAACCATTCATATTGAAGGAGCTGAAGGCATTGCTGACACCTACAACGCCCTTCTCGACTACGGCAGTTTTTTGGCCAACGTGACGGTTGACGTGGTATCGCGCCAAGCGACCCGTCGCTTGCTGATCAATGGTTCTAAGCAGCAACTGGTTTGGAACTGGGAAGATGCTGCGGTCAAAGTGTTTGATGGTGCCACCGCTACATGGACTGAAATACCTTACGACTCTGGCACTTCGGCGGTCGGCTACAACAAGAATATTGGTGAAAACATGTACATCGACGAAATACGTGCATTTGTAGACGCCATAAAGGGTAAGGCCACTTTTCCCAACAACCTAGACAACGACCATGCGGTTCTCCAACTTTTGTACCGATTGGAGTCAACTGATCCAGTGGGCATTAAACAAGTGATGTCGCCATGAAGATCGGTCTGCTCGTCACAGCACGCATGGGATCCACCCGACTGCATGACAAACACCTCAAGCCCTTGAATGGACGCCCAGCGCTTTCCTATTTGTTGGAGCGTATTGAACATACTTTCAAAGCACCTGTGCAGGAGGGCTTGGCGCAAATGTTCATTGCCACTGGCAGTGCGTCTGCCAACACTGCGCTGAGCGTCTTGTCCAACGACCATGTGCAGCTGTTTCATGGCGACGACGACAACATTCCCCTGCGCCATTTGCAGTTGGCAAAATCCCATTCATTAGATGCCATGGTGTCCATCGATGGCGATGATTTGTTTTGCAGCCCTGAGGCCATGTTCGCGGTTTATGAAGGTTTAATGCAAGGACAGCCTTTGGTCAAAACCACGGGTTACCCTTTTGGCATGAATGCGTGGGGCTACAGTTGTGCAGCACTGGCGCAAGCGGTATCCACCCAAGACCATGGCGTATTGGAGACAGGTTGGGGGCGGGCATTTGATGCCATTGAAGCCAAGGTCATTGATCTTCAATGCGCCGACGCCGATAAAGTCCGCGCCACCTTGGATTACCCGCTGGATTTAGATTTTTTCAGCACCGCGATGTTGCAAATTCCTGAATGGCAAACTTTGTCCACACCAGAGTTCGTGTCAAAAATCGTGGCACAAGATTTGCATCTAATAAATTCAAGTTTGCATGATGTGTACTGGCAAAATTTCCATGCACAGATGAACCAAGAAAAAAACAGAGCGCTTTCATGAATTACAGCGAAAGACTTCACCGCGTCATCCCAGGAGGTGCCCACACCTACTCACGTGGTGACGATCAACACCCCAGCAATGCGCCTCCCATTTTGAGCGGCGGAAAAGGCTCGCGTGTGTGGTCGCCCGATGGTCGCGAATTTTTAGATTACGGCATGGCCTTGCGTGCGGTGTCGATTGGCTACGCCGAACCTGAAATCAACCAAGCAGCCATTCGAGGTTTAGAGCTTGGAAACAGCCTGACACGTGCCTCCATGATTGAACTGGAAGCTGCCGAACTGTTGGTTAGCTTGATCGATTCCGTGGACATGGTCAAATTCACCAAGAATGGTTCCACCGCCACATCTGCTGCCGTCAAACTCGCACGTGCATTCACAGGACGCGAATTGGTGGCTCGGTGTGCACAACACCCCTTCTTTTCGTTTGACGATTGGTTCATTGGGTCAACGCCCATCACCAAAGGCATACCCGCAGACACCATTCGTCAAACCAAACAATTCAACTTCAATGACATTGCCTCCCTGGAAGCCTTGATACAAGCACACCCCGAACAGTTTGCTTGCGTGATTTTGGAACCTGCTGCCACCGAATGCCCTGCTGTGGGTACATCCACAGGCTGCTGTGGGCAAGCCATTTGCACCCGCAACTTCTGCGGTGAACAACCCAATTATTTGCAACAGGTGCAGGCGCTGTGTAAAAAGCATGGCATTGTCTTCATCCTTGACGAAACCATCACAGGCTTTCGTTGGCACATGAAAGGCGCTCAACATGTGCACGGCGTACAACCTGACCTGAGTACGTTTGGGAAAGCCATGGCCAATGGTTTTTCTGTAGCTGCTGTTGCAGGGCGGCGCGAAATCATGGAACTGGGCAGCATTGACAAGCCTGGGCAAGAACGCTTGTTTTTGTTGTCCACCACCCATGGTGCCGAAATGTCTGGACTGGCCGCCTTTATCGCCACCATGCAATTTTTAGACAAACACAAGGTCATTCCTCACCTGTGGCAATACGGTCATGCACTGACCCAGTTGCTCAATCAAAAAGCACATGAACACGGTCTGTCCCATGTCTTCAAAGCTGCTGGTCCTGCCGCCAACCCTTATTACATGACCACCCGAACTGACGGCAGTGCTTGGTTTGAGCTACGCACCTTGTTTGCCCGCGAGATGATTGCCAACGGCGTTCTCATGCCTTGGCTGGCTTTCAGTTACAGACACGGTGAAGCAGAACTCGCTCAAACTTCCCTTGCATTGGACAAAGCCTTTGCAGTTTGCAGTAACGCTTTGCACAATGGACTGGAAGATGCGCTGTTGAACGAGAACATCATCAAACCCGTGTTTCGACGACACAACTGAAACCTATGCTGAATAACAAAGTGGTGGTGGTGACAGGAGGAGCTGGCTTGCTGGGCCAAGCCTTTGTGCGCGCTATCGTTGCTAACCAAGGCATAGCCGTGATTGCCGATGTTCATGCAGACAAAGGACAAGCGGTGTGTGCCAGCATCTCTCAAGCATTGAAGTCTGACAAAGTCAGTTTTGTGCAGCTGGACATCACCAGCAAAGACTCATTGCAAAGCGCCATCCAGTCGCTGCAGCACCAATACGGCAGGATCGACGCCGTGGTGAACAACGCTTACCCCCGAAATACGCACTACGGTCGTTCCTTTGAAGATGTGGAATACAGCGACTTCTGCGAGAACCTGGGTTTGAACTTGGGTGGCTTGTTCTTGACCAGCCAACAATTTGCGAAACACTTTCAAAATCAGGGGCACGGCAACATCATCAACATTGCATCGGTGTACGGAGTGATAGCGCCTAAATTTGAGATCTACGCCAACACCACCATGACCATGCCAGTGGAATACGCGGCCATCAAGTCTGGCGTGATTCATTTAACCGCCTATATGGCCAAGCTGTTTAAAAATCAACAGATTCGCGTGAACTGCATCAGTCCTGGCGGCATCTTGGACCAGCAGCCCTCTTCTTTCTTGAATGCCTACAAGGCCAATGCTTTAAACAAAGGCATGTTGGATGCCTCTGATTTAACCGGTACTTTGGTTTTTTTGCTGAGTGAGAACTCGCAATACATCAACGGTCAAAACATTGTTGTTGACGATGGGTTTGTTTTGTAAAGGATTTTGTGATGAACATGTACCATTTGTTTACTGCTCGCATCGGTCACTTGGCGATGAACACCGAGCTCTTTCTAAGACGCCAATCTAGGGGCATGGTAGAAGGTGAATTATTCAGAATCACCGATCACTTCAGTGGTGAGAAAGTTGCCAATGAACAGCTTTACAAAATGATTCAGCGCAGGGCAGTGGTTCATGAAGTGACACTGCAGGAATACCAATCACTCGTTGCGCAAGGTAACACTGACTGTGGAATGCTGTACAGCGGATCCAATGAATTTTGGGAATTTAATAATATTGAACCTCAGTTGTCATTCACAGAGGCAGAAATGGAAGAGGGACAACAATTACTCAATGACATGGGCATCCATAAAAGTCCCTATGTTTGCATCCATGACAGAAGCAGTCACTATTTAGAGTCTAAATTTCCAGGAAATAATTTTTCTTACCATAATTACAGAGATTGCAATATCAGCAATTATTTAAAAGCAGCAGAGTGGTTAACCACCAAAGGGGTCTACGTTGTCCGGATGGGCGAAGTGATTTCAACCCCACTGCAAACAAACAATCCGATGATCATCGACTATGCAACTAAACACAGAACTGATTTTGGGGATGCTTTTCTCCCTGGAACCTGTGATTTTTTCATTGGCAATACAGCTGGCTTGTTTTTGGTGTCAACCATCATGTCTCGTCCAGTTGCAGGCGCAAATTTTGTTCCCTTTGACCATACTCCGTTGTTAAAAGAAGATGTTTTCATTCATAAAAATCTATCTATTCCTTTCAATTTAATTCATGAGATTGGATTTGAAATGATGGAAAACAACATGGCAACGCTTCAGGAAGTACTCCAAAAAAATAATGTATTGATTGAAGAAAATACGTCAGATCAAATTTTGGATTTAACTGTAGAGATGTACGAGCGATTGACAAACACTTTTACGCCTAACCTCAATAGTGAGCTTTTAAAAAATAAACTCAGGTCATATTGGAAACCAACAGCACGTTCATATGGCTATGTATGCAATATCACCTCAAAGTTTGTTGATGAAAAGAAACATCTTTTTTCATAAATCGCTATACCAAAACTTTTACAAAAAATTATGATGTAACGGCAACTTGCCAACACCTTTTTCAATCAATGCAATTCCTTTTGCATGGTTATCCAAGGCAGTACTGACATAGTGCTGAATAGGCAATGTACCCATCATGGTTTGTGCATCAAAGTTTTCAGATGCCAAGTAATCCATGGCTCGCCAATATTGGGGGGATTTAAAGATGTCTTTGAATCGCTCTTCTGTAAAGTTGCCAATGTGTAACTTAGAGTATCTTGAATTGAAAAACATGCCTGATGGCGCTACCAAACCGCTACCACTGATTTGCAATAAAAACTGGGGGCCAAAAAAGCGTTTGTAGGTGGGCTTGTCACCGTCTTTGATCTTGTTCCACTTGACAATGATTTTGGTTTGCTCATTGCTCATGGCTTCTGCCTGCTCCAGCAGTCCATGCAAAGACTCGTATTGGCTGTAATCTATACCCAGCGTTCCCTGCTCATCATCTGAGCAGTGCTTGATCACTGCATAGTCCACACCCAAATCAAGACCCAATTGAGCAAAGGCAATGATCTCGTCTTTTAAATCAGGCATCAACACCATTTGTATGCCCAGCGTCACGGGCAAGTCCAATTTTTTCTTGAGATCAACTGCGTATTTGATATTTTTCATCGCCTTATCAAAGACATGGGTGTGCTCTGGGCCTTTGTACATGATCTTGGCATAACTCTCTGCTGTGCCTGCTGCAACGGTGAAGCGGATCCAAGTCATATGTTCAAGAATGGCATCCACTTTTTCAGGACCCCACTCCCAAGCATTGGTGGCATTGCCGACATCAATACCCAGTGTTTTGGCATGCTGAATAAATGGCACATAGGCTGGCGATAAAGTGCTCTCTCCATCAGACACCAAGGAAACGCTTTTGACGCCGATTTCAGCAAAATCATCTAACAGGTGCAAAGCATGTGATGTTTTGATGCTGCTTCGCGTTTGCGACTCTTGCATCATTGCGTAGCAAAATGAACACATGGCACTGCAGGCTCGGGTCAGTGACATGTCCACACTGACCGGTGCAATTCGCTCACCATGAGACCAAGCCTCGACTCTGTCGTGGTGGTATGAAAGTTTGTGTGAATCGAGTATCAATGCACCCGCTTTGGTGGCAACAGCTGTGTTCATGATTTCACCTCAATACCGCGCAAATTGCGCAATGAATTTTTATCGCCTAAAGCCTCAACCCAAACAGTGATGCCTTGGTCAATCTCACTTTTGAGCGCTGCTTCTAAATCCAGCAGTAACAATCCTCGTTTGGAAACAGCCACCGGTTCCGTGAATCGAATAATCACTTGGCCATCATTTTTAATACTGACCACTTCGCAAACCTGACATTCTTTTGATTGAATAACCTCAATGATGGCGGATTTTCTGTCTGCGTAATCCATTGTTCTCCATGGGTCTTTAACCTCAGGGGTATCGGCCATAGCCGCTAGATACAAGGCTGATGATTTCATTTTTAAAAGGGTCCTACAAAATTAAGATGCGGTACATCGTGCCGCCCTTGGCGCAAAAGAGATTGCTGCATGGACAGTTGTTGTGTTGGAGATGGCTGTACATCCAGTTGTGCCAAAACAGCTTCAACCAAATTCAGTGCAGTTGGGTAATAGTGCTCGGTCATGCTGGGCGCTGAAGGTGCTGGATAGTCTGGCAAGCAAACTCGCGTAGGCGCTTTTTTCAATTGACCAAATGTGGCTTGCAGCACTTCGGTAATCAGTTCACCTGAAATACTCCCGGTTTTTTGTGCGGTATCCGTTACCACCAAATGGCCTGTTTTACGAACGGACTGAATCACGCTGTTGGTATCTAAAGGTCGAACACTGCACATATCAAGCAATTCAATTTCAATATTGAATTCACTTAACAATGTTTTGGCTGCCAGCAGAGCATCAAAGTTGGCGTACGAAAAAGCTGCCACTGTGACATGTTGACCCGTGAGTCGACACTGTGCCCGGTCTAGGGGCACGCGGTACATCATCTCCGGCACCTGGTCTTTGATGTTGTGCAACCAACGGTGTTCAATGAACAAAACAGGGTTGGGATCCTCAATCGCAGCAATCATCATCCCTTTGGCGTCATAAGGTGTGGTTGGCATCACCACTTTGAGGCCAGGCACTTGTGCAAACATGGCCTGCAAACTTTGAGAATGCTGAGGTCCTTGCCCCCAGCCACGGCCCACAATCATGCGCACTACCAGTGGAACACTGGACTGTCCATTGAACATATAAGACCATTTGGCCGCGTTATTGACCAGTTGATCCATTGAAAGCAATGCAAAGTCCAAGCGCTGGTGAACCAACACGGGTCGCATGCCTGTCAAGGCTGCACCAATGCAAATACCGGTCATGCCGTTCTCTGACAAGGGCATGTCAAACACACGATTTTTACCGTGTGTTTCTTGCAATCCTTTGGTTGAATGAAATATGGCTTTAGGGTCAGGCACGCCTTCGCCAATCACAATTACTTTGGGATCTTGGTGCATAGCTTGGTCTAAAGCTTCGCATATGGCTTGCGTATAACTCAACTCACGCGTGTAGACTTTAAGCATAAACACCCCCCGCAGCTTTTTCTGCATTTGGCAATGGGCTTGTAAGCGCAAAATCAAAAGCCTCTCTGATTTCCTCAGTGATTTGCAACTCGAATTGCGAGAGCATATTTGTACTTATCTCAGTTGCTGATCTGAAGTTCAGCAGTGGGCATGTTTGTTCACCCGCCTGTATCTCAGATGCCGTCCTGTAGTTCAAGCCATGGTCGAAGTCAGGCCCGCAGTGTTCCCGCCAACGGTAAGTGAAAAATTCTAAAAATTGCGGACCCTTGCCCTCTCGAATGGATTCAATGGCTTTGGCTGCCATTTCATGGACAGTCAATACGTCATTTCCATCACCACAGGCAGATGAAATACCGTGGGCTTGGGCGATTTTGTAAATGGCTTGGTCAGGCTGTCTGTCCTTACGGCGCGTGTAAACAGAGAAATCGTTGTTTTCACAAACAAACAAGACGGGTAATTGATGCAATGCTGCAAAGTTCATGGATTCAGCTACCACGCCCTCTTCAAAGCATCCATCACCGAAATAAACAACCGTCACATCGTGGGTTTGACATAACTTAGATGTCCAAGCGGACCCTACCGCCAGTGGCACTGTCCCTCCCACGATAGGGGTTGAACCCATGAATGACACATTCAAATCGATCAGGTGCATGGATCCACCACGACCACCACAACAGCCCGTGCTGCGACCGTACATTTCGGCCACCATCGCTTGGAGGCTGCCACCTTTGGCTAAATAATGACCGTGTGCTCGATGGTTACTAAATACCTTGTCACTGATTTTTAAGGCGGTAGATACGCCAACGGCAATAGCTTCTTGCCCTATGCACAAATGCATGGGGCAACGCATCTCTTGCTCTGCATAGCGCATGGCCAAAGCCTCTTCCACCCGACGGATTCGAAGCATTTCAAAAAATAATTTTGTGGGTTCCATGTTGAACTTTATTTAAGCAATGTGGTGATGTATTTTTTTAAACTCACGGGATCAATGGGCTCTCGGTTACAAACAATTTGCACATCCATGGCCGCTGCAACGCTGCCCACAAAACCAGCCACTTGCGAAGAAATACCGCCCGCCAAGCACAAAGATGAGAGTGAAAGAAAAGCGTCCCCTGCACCAATACGGTCGATGACCCTGGACGAAAGTGCTGGAACTTTGTGGAATTGACCAGCAGCAGCGTCATAAGTCACCACACCCTTGGTGCCACGAGTCACCGCAAAATGCGATACACCCAACTTGTCCGCCACTTCTTGGCATACCAATTCAAGATCATCCATGCGGTTATGTGCTGCCAATCGCAATTCAGGTTCATTCAATGACACATAGTCAGCTCGCGTATAGCGATTGATCACATGAAAGCCTCGGTTGCCACTGTTGATTTGTGTATTCACTGCTAAAAAAGGTGCTTGCGCACAAATGACAGGAATCATCTTGTTATTGATAAAGCCATTACCAAAGTCGGCCACGATCACCACATCAAATTGCGATAAATGGTCTTTCATCCAAGGCAAAACCACTTCATCCAGATCTTGAATCTGAGGGTTATCTTTAAAGAAATAAACTTCGAATAATTTCGCCAAGTCCCCATCAACAAAACGACGCTTGGTCACAGTGGGCGCATCTTTGAAATAGGCAAACACTGGATTGACATTGGGGCTTAACTTGCTTCGAACATAGTCTTCGTGACTGTCGTGGTCACCCAATGCAGTCAGCAGTGTGACGTTTTGTGCAAATTGTGCAACATGGTTGGCCACTGCCAATGAGCCGCCAGCAAATTGTTCGTTGTTGTCATATTGAACGGCCAATACATTGCCTTTGCCCGTTTGGCCTAATGGCGATACGTAATGGTATTGATCGATGATGGCGTCACCGATGACCAATACCTTGAGCTTGGCCAGTTCATCCAAGCTGCTTAAAATATTTTTGCAACTGTTGGTTTTACCAAAGTCATTTAAAAAATAACGGGTTTGCTCCGGAAAAACGCCGAAATGGTCATTGAGCAATTTGCTTGAACTGAAAACAATTTCGTCTGTAAAGACAACACTTCCACCAAATTTTTCGGTAATTTCAATCTCTCGTTTGATATTACCTGTCACATCATCTTCAGTATTTTTGTAGTCACTTCCCTTGACATAAAAATCTGGTCTCAGCAAGCGAATGACATTGACTGCTGTTTGCTTGTTGTTGATGGCAACATAGTCAACACACTCCAGAGCCGCCAGATTTTCTGCCCGCAAGTCAGCATTGAAAACGGGTCGGCCAGGACCTTTATTGACATGCTCATCAGCTGTCAATGTCACAAATAATTTTTCGCCATTTTTCTTGGCTGCCTGCAAATACCTGATGTGACCTGTATGCATCAAATCAAAGGTGCCATGGCACAAGACTATTTTTTCGCCTTGCTGTTTATGCCGCAGTGCCAACTGCGACATTTCAAACATATCAAAGACTTTGTTCGCTTGCATGAACTCGCTCCTTCAATTCAGCGCCAATGCGATCCGATATATGGTGCAAAATAAATTGGTGTCCTACCTCTATCAGTCCGTAATCATTGGAATCTACCCAGATATTCAAATCGCCAGATTCTCGAACCGGATTGGAACTTGAAAACCCAGTTAGTGTGATGCTGTAAGCACCTTTGTTTTTTGCTTTTGAAGTTGCATTCACAATATTGGCTGATTTACCTGAACTGCTAATGGCTATCAGCACATCGCCAGGATTGAGCACCAGATCAAGCATACGAGCCATTGCATTTTCGTAACCGTAATCATTGGCCATACAAGTCAACAAAGAACTCTCGTGCAATGTACTCGCCTTGAGTTTGCACACATTGGCAAAATCAGTCACGGCATGTGCCGCAATTCCCGCACTTCCGCCATTTCCAATCACATACAAATTCCGCTTTTCCTCACGTATTTGCATCAACTTTTCAACAACCAAATCCAAGCCCAATTCAAAAGAATGAACCTGTTTGTTTTTAATAGAAATTTTTGTGTTTGAAAGCACATTCTTGAATTGTTCAAGGTGCTGCATATAGGATTGAAACATGTTATTTCCCCAGGTATTTAAACCAAGTTTTGGTTGCAGTGTCTATGCTGTTGATGTTCCACACAGGTGCGTCATTCCAATCATCTAAATGGGCCAGCATGTTGGAGACACCCGCTTGCAAATCAACTTTCGCTGTCCATCCAAAGCTTGATTGAATTTTGCTTACATCCGCAAAAGTGCAATCGGGTTCACCGGGGCGCTTGGGTATGTAGACCACTTCACTGTCCAGCAACTCAACCAATGAATTGACGCTGTAATGATTTCCACTGCCTACATTAAAGACTTCGCCACTTGCATTTGAAGATGCGGCAGCTATAAATGCAGATGCCACATCAGTGACGTAGGTAAAGTCGCGGCTTTGACTTCCGTCACCCACCACAGTCAGTGGATGACCTTTTATTTTCTGAGCTAAGAAAACGCCAAACACCGCTCCATAAGCGCCACTTGTGCGTGAGCGTGTTCCGTAGACATTAAACAAGCGCAGTGAAATGGCCGATAAACCAAATACCTTGGACCAATGCATCACCAATTCTTCGCCCATGTATTTGGTCAATGCATAGGGATACTGAGCATTGATGGGGCTAGTCTCTGGTGTTGGATAAATATCTGGTATGCCGTAACTGGATGACGACGCTGCATAAATGAGTTTTTTGATATTGGCGTTTTTTGCGCTCTGCAACACGTTCATGGTGCCGCTGACGTTAACGTTGAAATACAGTTCAGGATTTTCGATAGACGGGACAATATCTGCTACGCCCGCTAAATGAAACACCCAGTCTATATTTTCAAACAGAGGTTCAATTGCGTTGCGATCAACAATATCTGCTTGAACAAAAGCACAGTTAGGGTGTTGCAGCGCCAACTCTAAATTTTTCAGACGTCCACTGCTGAGGTTGTCGACCACACAAACATCGTGCCCAGCATCTAGTAATTGGTCAACCAAATGACTGCCAATAAACCCTGCGCCTCCAGTGACCAAGCATTTCATTTTTAATTCTCAAATAAAGTTGACGTGCTCTACCTGTCCTTCTTGCAGACGGAACAGGTAGCGGTTGACCTCATCCATGCGGCAATTCACACGGCATTGCTTGATATTGAGTTTTTCTCGAACAAAGTGAAAATTTTCTTCACGCTTTGCGCCTTGCCAAATAGCTTTAAAACCTTCGGTATTGATATTGCCGTACTTGAATTTTTCATCCATCAAGTAAGCACTGCACCCATAAACGTCGCCATCAGCCATGATGTAGGCCCAAAAAAATGGTGTGGCATTGCACTTTGAATATCGGTCGTCGGTTTGCGTTGTTTTTTTCATGGTGTTTTCACGAAATACCACATGAAAGTCTTCGGTATTGAGCTTTTGTAGCTGTTCTGCCAATGCCATATGAGCGCTGTAATCAATCCCTTGGTACAAACGGGTATCGCTGAACATATGTTGGGAATAAGGTTTGATGACCAGATAGTCCAAACCAATTTCGTCTCTGCAAATCTGCGCTAGCTGCTCCATCTCAGTCGCGTTTTCAGGCAACAACAAAGTCTGCACGCCAATCACACAGTTCAAATTTTTGGATCTTTTGGCTGCCACCGCTTGCTTCAGATTGCCAATTACTCTTTGAAAATCTTTTTCTTTGGTGCGGTGTACTTTGGCGTAGGTTTCTGCAGTCCCAGCATTGAGAGACACCTTCATCCAAGATGTCAGAGGTAATGATCTGTCAATAAATTCAGCATTCACCACAGTTGCATTGGTAGTGAATGAAACATCGATGCCAGCCGCTTTGGTAGCTTCCACCATGTCGTTTATTTTTTTGTGCAGCAGGGGTTCGCCTTCACCTGCATACATGATGCTTTTGACACCCAAGGAGCCCATTTCATGAAGCCGTTCAGAAAATAAACCGGCATCCAACATATTGCTTTTATAGCCAATGTAGTCAACCGCGCAAAAGGTACAGCGATGGTTGCATGCACCCACGGGTGAAACTTCAATATAGATGGGATAGACTGATTTAGCCTTTTCCCAGCTGTCTTGAACGTCTAAAAATTGAGCCACCCTTTTGGGGTGGTAAATCAATTTATGGCTGTCAATTGCATATTTATCCATGTTTATCCCGCACTCTTTTTTGATGTTTAACCAGCTCAATGCCTCAACTTCAACGTCAAATTTTCGACAAATCGGCAATAAATGAATTAAAAAGATCTAAAACATTTTTGCCATGTATTGAATAATGCAAATTTCAGGCCAGCGCTAAGCTGCGCAGTCTTGTTCTCTGTATGAAGGGGCCAATATGTCCGAAACCTTGCCTTTGAGCGTTTGCATGATCGTGCGCAATGAATCCCACCATTTGCCAAAGGCTCTCGCGTCGGTCAAAGGCATTGCTGCAGAAGTCGTGGTGGTCGACACTGGCAGCACTGACGACACCGTGTCCATTGCCACAGCCATGGGTGCCAAAGTTTTACATTTTGATTGGATAGACGACTTTGCCGCTGCGCGCAATGCAGCCCTTGAAGCGGCCAAACATCCTTGGATATTGAGCCTTGACGCCGATCAGCAGTTGGCCGTTGGCAGCGCGAGTGCGTTGAAAACCGCCCTTCAACGCACCGACTGCATGGCGCAAGTGGTAACCATTGATTTGTACGGCCCTTCCACCTTAAGCCCAGAACAGACCATGGGTCAGTCTGAGGTAGAGCTTGCCTTCAAGTCACTGCGTTTGTTTCGAAATCACCCCCAAATCCGCTTTTCGGGACGGGTACATGAAGACGTTTCCAAAAGCTTACTTACCCTAGGCCAAAGCCATTGGCCAAATTCTGACGTGGTGTTGGCGGACCACGGCTATGCTCAGCCTGAAGAACGGGACCGCAAACGCCATCGCAACTTGCTTTTGCTGCGTCGCGTTCACCAAGAGCAACCGAACGAAATTTTTCCTGCCTACAAATTAGCCACCACCCTGCTGCACGAGTACCCCGAGGAAGGTCACCAGGTACTGCAAAAAGTGGCGGAACTGATCGATGAATTGCCCAGTACCGAGTGGCTTGGCTTGGCCTATCTACCCAAACTGGTGGCAGCTGTGGTGGATATGTGGCGCAACCAAGGTCGGCTGGAGGAATCTGCACTGTGGTGCGCAAAATTACATGCTGTGGTAGGTGACCCCTTGTGCTTTGCCACGGGCATGACCATGGCAAATGCTGGCCACGCTGATGAGGCTGACAAACTGTTGAGCAGGTATTTGGAACTGCCGAATCCCCGAACGCATCCATTGATGGAGCCTGCCCAAAACGAACAAGCTGTCACAGCGTGTCTTGCCTTGGCTGGCTTGGCCAGAAAAAACAAGCGCACACAAATAGCGCGGGAATGGTTGCAAAAAGCCAGCGCTTTTGCAAACGAAGTGGATCAACCTGCTTTGGACTGCGAAAACGTTGAAATCGAATTAAGTGTGGGCGATCTGTTGGCGGCCACCCAAGCCCTTGAGCATTTGCATCAAAAAGTGTCTCAGCACCCCAGCTATTTTGCTAACCTGATGTATGTGTCTGCCAAAGTTGCTCAAGCCTCTGGTGATAACGCTACTGCACTGGTGTTGGTCAACTCCGCCTTGGGTTTACAGGACGACCGCGCCGCTTGTTTATTGGCCAGCTTGGAAATAGAAGCTGGCGATGTCACTGCAGATCGGCTTGAGCACCACTTTCACGCCATCCCAGGGCAATCCTATGAAACCTTGGCTATCAAGCTGATCATTGGTCGCGCACTTGAATTGCCTTTCCCTCACGATATTCCGCTGGCAACTCTTGGCATGTTAGAAGCCCATTAAAAAAGCCCATGCGAAAGCATGGGCTTTTGAAGTGCTAAGTTGTCGACGAATCTACCGTAACAAAGCCAAGACCATCGACGGCATTTGGTTTGCCTGTGCCAACATGGCCGTGCCTGCTTGCTGAATGATTTGCTGCCTTGCCAAATCACTGGTCGCCTGCGCATAGTCCGTATCGGCAATTTTGCTGCGGGATTCAGTGGTGTTTTGTGCCACATTGCTGAGGTTATCCACTGCATGGGTGAGGCGGTTGATAGAGGCTCCCAAAGTGGCGCGTGCCGTGTTGATCACTGTTAGCGCAGTATCCAAATCTGGCAGGGCACTTGCAGCACTTACCGCTGCACCAATTGCTGCGGTTGTCAAACTCAAAGCGCCCAAGCCCATGCTGGTCAAAGTGACCGCCATGGTTTGAGCGGTATTGGCACCTACTTGAAAAGTGATGATAGAGGTATAGCCAGCACTGCCAGCGCTGCCATTGAGCAGAGACATGCCATTCCACTGTGTAGTGGTTGCAATGGAAGTGATCTGAGAAGCCAAAGCAGTGAACTCGGTACTCATCGCACTTTTTTGGGTGGTTGAGTAGGTGTCGTTGATCGCCAAAACAGCCAGCTCACGCATACGCTGCACCAGCGAGCTTGTTTCACTCAGCGCACCATCTGCGGTCTGCAACATGGACATGGCATCGTTGGCATTTTTAATGGCTGCATTCAATCCAGTTATCTGCGCTGTCATATTGGTGGTAATAGCAACGCCAGCTGCGTCATCTGAGGCGCTATTGATGCGTTGACCAGTTGACAGTTTCTGCATGGTCAACTGCTGTTCGCGAGCATTCTTTGTCAATGCATTGGTGGCAGTCAACGCATTGATATTGGTATTTATTTTTGACATTTTTTCTCCTAACAAAAAATGGTTGGCTGTTACAGCGCAACAGCCAACCTATTAAATGCCAACACCATGGGTGTTGGTTGAAAGGTGGCTTACTTCAGCAGCGACAGCACCGACTGCGGTTGCTGATTGGCCTGGGCCAATATCGCCGTAGCCGCTTGCGCAATGATTTGCGTTCTTGCCAACTCACTGGTGGCTGCTGCATAGTCGGTGTCTTCGACCTTGCTGCGTGAGTCTGTGGCGTTCTGTTGAACGTTGGTCAAGTTGTCAATCGCATGCGTCAAGCGGTTGATTGTTCCACCGATGGTTGAACGGTATCCGTTGAGTTCACTGATCGAACCATCAAGGTCAGCAATAGCCGAAGTGGCCCCGACTGCTGTAGCAATTGAGTCACCAGTGACCGAGAACTGACCAATCGACATCACGGGAACAGTGACAGCGACTGTTTGCGCTGTGTTCGCACCTACTTGGAAGGTCAAAATCGAAATGGTTCCAGCACTTCCAGCTGTTCCAGCCAACAATGTCATTCCATTCCACTGAGTTTGTTCAGAGATGCGGGTGATTTCTGCACTCAGCTGATTGAACTCAGTCGACATGGCTGTTTTCTGGGTAGAGGAATATGTGTCATTCACTGACAACACAGCCAATTCACGCATGCGTTGAAACATGGAGCTGACCTCATTCAAGGCACCATCTGCAGTTTGTAATTCTGAAACTGCATCGTTGGCATTTTTGATTGCAGCGCCCAAGCCATTGATTTGAGATGTCATGGTTTCGCGAATCGACAAACCAGCAGCATCGTCCGATGCACGATTAATTCTCTTGCCAGTGGACAGGCTTTCCATGACATTTTGCTGAACGCGGCCATTTTTGTTAAGCGCATTGGAAGCCATCAAGGCTTTCACATTGGTGTTGATCACATTACCCATTTTTTACTCCTGTTGTATTCAAGTTATTTCAACAAAGACAAAACGTATTGCGGCTGCTGATTGGCCTGTGCCAAGATGGCCGTCGCTGCTTGCGCGATGATTTGTTGACGCGCCAAGTCACTTGTGGCGGTGGCGTAGTCGGTGTCTTCCACCTTGCTACGCGAATCGGTGGCATTGGCCGCCACACTGGCTAAATTGTCCAGAGCGTGGCTGAGTCGGTTGACAGCAGCACCGATGGTGGATCGCTGCGTGTTCAAAGTGGTAATCGCCGTATCCAAGCTTGCAATGTTGGATGTGGCACTTGCTGCAGTCGAAATAGTCGCACCTGTCAGGCCATATTGGGCAAGTGTTGCAGACACAATCGATACGGCCATGGTTTGGGTTGTATTACCGCCAATTTGAAACAGAAAACTACCTGTTCCACCATAAACACCACCAGAACCTGAAAGCAAATCCATGCCATTGAACTGGGTGTTGGCTGCAATTTGGGTGATTTGTGATGCCAGCGCAGTAAATTCAGTACTCATCGCAATCTTTTGCGTCGTTGAGTAGGTGTCATTCACAGCCAAAACAGACAATTCCCGCATGCGCTGCAACAAACTGGAGGTCTCAGCCAAGGCACCGTCCGCGGTTTGCAGCAATGAAATGCCGTCGTTAGCGTTTTTGATGGCCGTATTCAAACCTGTGATTTGTGCAGTCATCGTCTCTCGGATCGATAACCCAGCCGCATCGTCCGAAGCACGGTTGATCCGCTTGCCGGTGGACAACTCTTGCATGGTGTCTTGCTGAGCCCGGCCATTGCGACTGAGTGCATTGGATGCGCGCAGTGCATTGATGTTGGTGTTAATAGAAGTCATTTTTGGCTTTCAGTTAATGTTTACTTACTTGAGCAATGACAAGACAGATTGCGGCTGCTGATTGGCCTGTGCCAATATCGCCGTGGCAGCCTGCGCGATGATTTGCGTTCTGGCCAATTCGCTGGTGGCAGCTGCGTAGTCGGTATCCTCAACCTTGCTGCGCGAATCTTCTGCGTTTTGCGCCACATTGGTTAAGTTGTCAACAGCGTGCGTCAATCGGTTGACCATGGCACCAATGGTGGAGCGCTGCGTATTTAAAGTGGTGAGGGCTGTGTCCAAACTTGCAATCGCAAGCGTTGCGCCAGCAGCAGTGGCAACAGATGCGCCAGACAGGCCACCCAGTGTTCCAACAATCGTAGCGCTGGTGATGGCTACGTTACCAATGGTTACCGAAATGGTTTGTGTCGTGTTCGCGCCGACTTGGAATGTCATCGCACCAGTTGAACCGTTACCACTGTATAAACCACCTGAACCATTCAAAATGGCCATGCCGTTCCACTGTGTTTGTGTAGAGATACGGTCAATTTCAGATGACAGCTGGTTGAACTCAGTTGCCATGGCTGTTTTTTGGGTGCTGGAGTAAGTGTCATTGACTGACAACACAGCCAACTCACGCATACGTTGCAGCATGCTGGAGGTTTCATTCAACGCACCATCAGCAGTTTGCAACATAGAGATGGAGTCGTTGGCATTTTTGACAGCTGCATTCAAGCCGTTGATTTGCGCTGTCATGGTCTCGCGAATCGACAAACCCGCTGCATTGTCAGAAGCTCGGTTGATGCTCTTGCCTGTGGACAAGCTCTCCATGACATTTTGCTGAACACGGCCATTTTTGTTCAGAGCATTTGAAGCCATCAAGGCTTTCACGTTGGTGTTAATCACATTTCCCATTTTTTACTCCTGACTTTGCGTTTTCTAAAAACTCAGCACTTGGTCACTGAGCATCGGTTCGTTTTGGAAAAACAGAAAGTGGTGTTTGTCTTCCCGTTAGCTAAAGAATCGACTTCTGTTTTTATTACTTGAGCCTGTCTTTACATTTTTTCGCTAAAAATGACGCCTTTAAGCGAATCAATGCTTTTAGCAACTCTCAGAACCTCTTCTGAAGGAATGGTTCGAACGACTTCACCCGTATGGGTGTTGTGCACAGTGATCACTGGACCATTGATATGTGGGTCCATTCGAAAACCCAGTTGCTGATTGCTGGCCTTGGCATGTTCATTCAATTTAGAAATCGCCTCTTTGACCAGTTTTTCTTGCTGCTTAACATCCAAGGTCATTTCTGTTTTTGCAGGAGCCTGGATGCTTTGAGGCTTGTTAACAGGAGTGGTCTTTAGAGATACCGACTCCGTGGTCTTCGCTGCAGAGCGCACCGGAGCGGCTGCAGTGTCGATTTTTCCAATGTCTGTGACCATGGGTTTCTCCGTTAAGGCATATCAGATGGACTACCAAGGGCTAGAAAATTACCCTTCTTGTCCATCTAATCGGCACGAGAAACACAAACTTGAGTGCTGAAGAGCACTCTTTTTTAAAAAATCTTATTTGTAAACTAAATGAATTAATTACTGGACTTGCTCATGCCATCAAAAGTGCTCTTCAAGCTGGCCTTGAGCGAATTATTACTACCCACCAGGCTGTCCATGTTGGCAAATTGTTTTTGGTACCGGATCAACAAAGCATCCATGCGGGTTTGCAGATTGGTAAGGTCTTCTTGGTATTTCTTATTTTGAGTTTCGGCGTTTGTACTGACAGTTTTCACCGGTCCCGACGCCTTGAGCAATTTGGTAAGGGCCCTTGAGGCGTCTCCTGCTATACCAGCTGGAGCTGTGCTGTATTCGCCCAGATCGTTCATATTGCCAGTCATGGCGGTGACGACTTCGTCAAAACGATTGGCAAGCGCATCGTCGAGCTTGGCATTGTCAAGCGTCATGGTGCCCTTCATATCGATGCTCATACCCAAATCACGCACGTTTTTGATCTTGCTGGTAGAGACAGACGCGCTGGAATCGGTAAACATCAGGTTGCGCAATTGTTCGCGAACTGTTCGCACCATGGAGTCCCCCACCAATGCTCCGCCGTAAGTTTCCACTGTCGATTTGGGATCAGACAGTACATTCAGCATGGACATGGCCTCGTTGTAGGCGGTCACCACATCTTGGACTTTGGACTTCAAACCCGAGTTGTCACGGGTCAATTCAACCGAGGTGGTACCAACGGCTTTTAAGTTCAAGCTGACGCCTGTCAAAGCGTCACCCACTTGGTTGCTAGAGCGGCTGTAGCTCACCCCATCAATGTCAAACAATGCATTGGTTGAGCTTTGCTGTGCAGCGGTGACATTGACCACCTTTGAAGTGCTGTCTGTTAAAGAAAAGGTGTTGGCAGCACCGGTCTTGCCTGAGAGAACGATTTTGTAGTCGCTGCCGGTGTAAACCAATTGGGCTTTGACACCGGTCACAGGTGCGTTGCCGTTGATTTCTTTCACGATATCAGTGGGGTTGGTCGCTGCAATGGTTTGGGTACCCGTTACGCCGCCATAGGTGTATGCAAGGCTCAAACTGCCTGTGGTCAAACCCGTGATGGCAGTGGTGGCATCTGAAAAACCTGAAGTTTGATCTATACCAAACACCGCTCGCTGTGGCTTGGCAAGTTGTGTGATGGTCAAGGCGTGTGAACCTTCTGTGGCCGTGGAGCCTGCGGTAGCGGTGACGGTTGCTGCGTTGCCCACACTGGCGACGGCACCATCAAAACTACGCTCATCTTTCAAGGCATTAAGCGCGTTTTGCACCCCTGTAGCAACATAAGCAATAGCTGCATAACCCGAAATACGCGTCTCGTTTTTGTTGATCTTGGCATTGATGGCATTGGCTTTGGGTACACGCTCAGCATCCGTCAAGTTTTGCGCCAAAGACGCTACGTCCACACCGGATCCCGTGCCCAAGGCCGTGATAAGTTTTTGCGCGTTGGTGCGGTTATTGGCCGCAACACTGGCTGCAGTGACAAGCGCCGCAGGAACTGCAGAAGTTCCACTTGTGGATGCGCTGGATGTGACAGATGTGGCCATGGGTCAACTTTAAAGTTAGATCAGTCTTATCGACTCATGTTGGACAAACTTGAGGATTCAATTTATATAACTGAAAAGTGTTAACTTTGAAATCTTGGCAAAACTGCTTTGCGCTGCCTCCAAAGCCAACTGGTCTTTGTTCATCTTGGTGATGGCTTCTGTGTAGTCTAAGTCTTGCACATCCGACAACGTGGTCTTCAATCGCAAGCTGATTTCATCGAGCACACTGTTTTGTGAATCGATCACGTTCATATCAGTACCCACCTGTGCGTTGGCGTCACTGATGCCTTGCTGCATACGGTCAAGCTCTTTGATGCCGCGCTGGATATTGGGTCTGGCGGAAGTGGCCACCGCGTCCACCATGTCTGACAAGGCTTGGAAAAAGCCCACGCCTATCTTGCGGCCCTTGCCATCATCACGCACCAAATGCACAAAGGCGTCTGAGCCTGGGATATTCAAATTCATGCGGCGGTTGTCGCCCACGGGTACCACCATACGGCTTTGGTCGCCTTGGTAAACCACCCTCCCCTTGGCGTCTTGGCCAAATGGCGCTTGCCCTACACGCGAACCGGCAAACAAAAAATTGCCATTGGAATCTTGCGAGTTGGCCAGACTCAAGATTTGGTCTCTGAGCTGCACCATCTCCAAAGAAATGGTGCGGCGATCAGCCGTACTCAAAGTGTCGTTGCCGGCTTGCACCGCCAACTCTTTGAATCGAAACATGACGTCACTGGTATTTTTCAGTGCGGTTTCTTCGGCTTGTAAACGGATGTTGACCGACTTCAAATTACTTTGGTAGCTTTTTTGACGCGCCATCTCAGACTCCAAGCGTGTGATCAAGGATGCCTTGTCGGGCTCATCACTGGGCTTGTTGATTTGTTTGCCCGTCGACAACTGCTCTTGGGTTTTTGCCAAGCCACCTTGAACATTGCCAAGCTGCTTGCTGGCTTTATCAAAAAACATGCTGGTCGAGACTTTCATCACCATGGCTGTAATCTCCTTCAGCGAATTTGAACAATCGAGTCAAACAACTGACCCGAGATTTGCAATGACTTGGCAGCAGCTTGGTAAGCCTGCTGAAAACGAATCAAGTCAGCGGCTTCGTCATCGAGGTTGACACCCGAGACTTTGTCGCGTGACTGCTTGGCCTGATCGTTCACCACAGTCAAAGCTTGTTGCGTGATCTTGGCCTGCTGAGCCGCGTTGCCCACCGTGTTGACCTGATCAATGTAGGAATCCGAAAAACTTTTGTTGCCAATCACGCCTTTTTTGGACAAATCGGCCATGACCAACATGTTTTCGTTGTTGCCCAAACCATCGTGGTTGCCATCCACCTCAAACACATCGCCCACATCAGGGGCACGGGTGAATTGAATGGCCAAACCTTGGTAATTGACCACAGGGTTGAGCACACTGGTGTCGTAATTTCTTTCCGCCAAGATTGTGCCTGTGGCACCGTCTTTGATGGTGTAGTGACTAGGCGCATCAAACGACACGATGAGCTTTTGTGAGCGCAGTTTCTGCTGCGGATCAGCGGGTTGCCCCGAGAAACTGGCAGCGACCGAGGCTTTACCTTCGCCTGTCACAAACACTTGCAAGTCATCGGGCACTTTGCCTTCAATGTAGGCGGCTGTTCTCAAACCCACCATGCTCAAATCAAAAGGTGAACCCGCATTAGGCGAGGTGCTGCCAAAGGACAAACGTATATCCGACTTGGCAGGGTCGCCCAAGGTACGCGTGAGACGAACTTGGCCTTGGATCACGCCGTTGGCACCGCTCAAATTCAAATTGAAAGCATTGGAGGACTGGCCATTGCTGTCTTTGGGACCCAAGGTGATGGTTTCACCTTCGTGTCCCAAGGCATTTTCCAAAATCAAATCGCCGTTATCGGCAATTCGTGCGGTAACTCCCGTTTTGTCTTGTGCGGCTTGAATCGCCTTGACCATGCTGGGCAAGTCTTTGTATTCATTGGCAACTTTGGCATCTTGGTTGACCGTGCCAATCTTGATGCCGTTGAGTGACAGGGCTTTGCGAAAGTCCAGCGCCGCTGCGTTGAAGCGGATTTGGTTAAAGACCTCGACCTTCATATCGGTGATCTTGTTGTCAGTCATGCCTTTTTGTAACCAAGTAGCCACTTTCTGGGGCGTCAAGGTCTCATTGGCAGCCAATGTCAAGGGGCCAAGGTCGCTGTTATTGAGTTTGATGGCACCAGCGGCAATCAGGGTCAAACCCTCTGAGCCCGCTTGCAACTGCTGTATGTGCGCTGTTTCCAACTTGGCAGGTGTGGGGGTCGGCGGCATAGGCTGACCCAGCCGGTCAAACTGCTGGGCATACACCACGCTGCCTTTGGCGCCATAAAACACATGGGTTTGCAAATAGCCATTGACGCCGGATTTATTCAAATACACATCACTGAATGTCACAGGGTCGCTGAAACCATTTTCCTTGGTCAGTACTTGGTACTTCTCGTCAATCGACATCTCGCTGCCAATCAGATGACGACCATCTGAGGTCAGCACTTGCAGCTGTTGGCCAGGCTTGACGTTGTCTAGGTAAATGACAGGGTTTTCCATGCCCGCAGAAAGGGTGGTGACAGGCGCAAACAAACGTCCGCCACCGACCTCGATAGGCACAGGGGTGGAGGTGAAGGGGTTGTTGATCAGCCTGGCATTGCTCACGCCCAAAGGCGCAGCCGGTGGCGTATATGCCACTTTGGCTTTGACATCGCTGGCGTTATCGTTACTTTCGGAGACACGGAACAATGCGCCGGTAGCAACTCGCATAGGGTCACTCAACACCATGCCAATGCCCTGGGCTTTGTTCACCGCAGTGACGTCGATTTTCAGCAAGGGCGAACCCATGTCGCCATAGCCATCAATACCGTTTTTCTGAATCTTGTTGACCTCGTCCACAAAGGTTTGTGCCAAGAAGTCCAGGTTTTTTTGTGCAGGTTCCAGCACCTGCGAAATGAATGTGTTGAGCCCACCAAAGGTGCCACCACTGGCACCGGCCAAAGGTTCGGTATTGCCATAGGGGTCGATCACCATGTCCAACTTGCTGTTGGAATTGGGGTCCATGCCAACCGGACGCGACTTGATGCCATCGACCACCAAGCTTTGCTTCATGGTGGTGCCCAAACTGACCGACACAATGCCGTTGGCAGTGAAACTGGTTTTGATGCGTGAATATTCAGAGATTTGTCTTAATAACAAGTCGCGTCTGTCCAAAAGCTCAGGCGGCTGGCTGTCCAAGGTGGTGCCCTTGGTCAATTGTTGGTTGACCAAAGACAACTGCTCGGTCAAGGTGTTGAGCTCTCCGGCAGAGCTGTCTAAAGCTTGGCGGGTTTCGCTAGACACCAAATTCAGCTGGCCCGACAACTCGGCAAAACGTGAACCCACGCCCTCGGTGGAGCGCAAAAAACTGGTGCGCATCACACCCGACGCTGGGTCCACCGACAAACTGCGGGCAGATTCAAAGAAGGCGTCCAGCGCAGAGCTCAGACCGACGCTTTTGTCACCCATGATGTCCATCACCCTTTGGGTGTACTCCACCATCGGGCTTTGGGTGGCCAAGTCGGTGTTGCTGTTGCGCAAGTTGGATTCGGCAAAGGTATCGAAGGCGCGTTTGACTGAGGTGAACAACACGCCGGTGCCCAAATACATATTGGCCTGCTTCGCAGGCGCACTTTGCTGCAAGGTCGACGTCTGGCGCGAATAGCCCTCGGTGCTGACGTTGGCAATGTTGTTACTGACGGTACCTAAGGCACGCTGATAGGCGGCAACCGCCGTGCTGCTGATGCCGAGTAAGTCACTCATGGCTCATTCCCCAATTTCAAGGGCATGGCAGGTGCCAGCGGCAAAGGTTTCAAGGTGTTTTTCTGCAAAGCCATGCCGGCTTGCGCTTTGTTGGCCAACGACATGGGCAACACAGGCGCATTCAAGGGCATGCCGTTTTGGATGGTTGAAGTTTGGCGCAACTGCAGCAACTCGGAGGTGCTGGGCACAGCCTTTTGCTGGCTCAGGTTTTTGATCACCACATCGGAAAAGCCCAACGCATTGCGCTTGGCCATTTGCATGGAGATTTCTTTGTCGTACATGCCTTCAAAGGTCTCTTGTGCGTTGTTGTGCAACAAGTCGCTTTTCATGGCGCTGGAGGCTTCACGCATGGACTTGAGCATCATTTGGATGAACAAGGCTTCGAATTGCTCAGCCGATTCACGCATCGCACCCGCTTCATTGCGCTGCGCTTTGCCGCGCAGTTCGCCCAGGGCCGTGAAGTCGTTGTACGACTTGGCGCTGTTGATGTGGGTGGATTCGCTCATGGCTGTCTTCTAGGCGGCTTAAATGATGATCAACTCGGCACGCAAGCTGCCAGAGCTGCGCAAGGCCTCAAGAATGGCAATCAAAGACGAAGGGCTGGCTCCAACTTGGTTGACCGCGTCGACAATTTCACGCAAGTCCACACCAGGCTTGAAGAGGAACATGGGGTTCTTAGGCTCATTCACAGCGATATCAGCGTTTTGCACATCCCGTGTTTGTCCTTGCGACAAGGGATTGGGCTGAGACACCTCGTTGGTTGCGGTGATGGCCACGGAGATCGTGCCGTGGGAAACGGCAGCTGCGGTCACACGTACCGCACGGTTAATAACCACGGTACCGGTGCGTGAGTTGATGACCACACGGGCGTTGGGCTCGGAAGGTGTGACTTCGATGTTTTCCAAGAGTCCCATGAATGACACCCTTTGATTCAAGTCTTGAGGGGCTCGTACCGATATCGATGTGCCGTCCACTGCTTGTGCCACGCCATCGCCAAATTTTTTATTGATCGCAGCAACAATACTGCTGCTGGTCGAAAAATCGTTGTCGCGCAGGTTCATCACCAAGAATTCAGCTTTTTCAAAGGGGTTTTCAACTGCACGTTCGACAATCGCGCCAGCTGGAATACGTGCAGCGGTAGGTACGCCAATAGCCACCTTAGAGCCTGCAGCAGAAGCATCAATGCCAGTAGCTGTCAAAGCACCTTGTGCCAAGGCGTAAATTTCACCATCTACACCGCGCATGGCAGTCATGATCAGGTTGCCGCCACGCAAATTGGTGGCCTTGCCTATCGCAGACACATTCACGTCAATGCGCTGGCCAGGCTTGGCAAAACCGGGCAAGTCGGCTGTGACCATCACGGCTGCCGCATTTTTGATGTCGATTCGGCTGGCAGACGCTGCTTGCTCAAAGTCAGACATGGGACCGTCAATGCGCACGCCCATTTGTGCCAGCATGGCTTTCATGCTTTGCGTGGTGAAGGGTACAGAGGCATCATCGCCGCTGCCTTGCAAGCCCACGACCAAGCCAAAACCGATCAACTGGTTGGGGCGTTGTGCCGCCACGGTCACCAAGTCTTTGACACGGTCAGCCCACACAGGCATGGCCAAGCCACAGGCCAAGCTCAGCAAACAGGTTTTGATGAATGAGGTTTTCATGGCAATTTAAGCGTGGGTTAGAAGGGCCAAAATTTCAACAAGGCGCTGGTGCCCCAGCCGGGTTTACTGGCAGCTGCCAGGTCGCCAGTACCGCGGTAAGAAATTTGGGCATTGGCCAAACGCAAGGATTGCACTGTGCCGTTGGGGCCGATGTCTTGGGGGCGAATCACGCCGGCGACTTGAATCACCTCGGTGCCTTCAGACAGACCCAGTTTTTTCTCGCCACGCACGACCAAATTGCCGTTGGCCAAAATCTCGGTGACAGTGACAGTCACAGAACCGGTCAAGCTGGCCGCTTGTGCGGCCGTGCCTTTACCAGCGCTGGCCGTCTTGGCGGCGTTCAAGCTCAGGCCATCAAAAAAGGGATGGACATTGCCCAGCAAGGTGTTCGCACCTGAGGGCAAAGCGGTGTTGCTGGCGTCACGACTGACATCGGTTTTTTGGCTGCGGTCGGCTTGCGTCGATTCATTCAGCATCACCGTGATCAGGTCACCGATTTGGTAATTACGGCCACGACCAAACCAAGCATCGCTTTGGCGGTTGCCGTAAATGCCACCGGTCGCAGGCGCGGTTTGGTCTTTCGCCAAAGGGTAGACCGGCGCGAAATCGGGTGAAGGTGACAAACTGGACAACACCGGCTCGTGCGAGGCACAGCCTTGCAACACCGCCAAGAGCGTCAGTGCAGAAAAAAGTTTTTTCATGATGGTTTGGCCTAATTCAATCAAAGGTTCTGGTTCAAATACTTGAGCATGCCGTCGACCGCTTCGATGGACTTGGAATTGATCTCGTAGGCGCGTTGGGTCTCGATCATGTTGACCATCTCTTCCACCACGTTCACGTTGGACGCTTCCAAAGCGCCTTGGTTCAACACACCTGCACCCACGGTGCCAGGCTGCAGCAACTGCACCTGACCACTGGAAGCAGTGGCGGCCATCAAGTTGTTTCCTAAGGGCTTCAAACCACTTGGATTAATGAACTTGGCAATTTGCAGCTGGCCCAAGACCTGCTGGCCACCGCCTGCGACGAGTTCGACGGAGACGGTACCGTCACGTCCAATCGTTAAAGATGAGGCGTTGTTGGGGATGGTGATATTGGGTTCGAGCAAAAAGCCAGTGGAGGTGACCAGTTGTCCGGTTCCCGACAGTTTGAATGCGCCATCGCGGGTATAGGCAATGGTGCCGTCTTGTTGCTGGATTTGGAAAAATCCGTCGCCCATGATGGCGACATCCAAAGGGTTTTGGCTGTTGACCATGTTTCCCTGCAGGTGCAACTTTTCAGTGGCAACCACTTTGGTACCCGTGCCCAGCATCAAACCGGTGGGCGACTGGGTGTTGGCTGTGCTTTGGGAACCCGCTTGGCGGATGTTTTGGTAAAGCAAGTCTTCAAACACAGCGCGGTCGCGCTTAAATCCTGTTGTGGAAACGTTGGCTAAGTTGTTTGAAATGACATTCATACGCGTTTGTTGCGCATCCAAGCCGGTCTTGGAAACCCATAAAGCTGCATCCATCGCTTAACCCCTGTTCTTCAAAAAATCAGCGCCTTCGCGCTTCACATCACGTGGACAGTTTGAGCATGGAAGAACCAGACTGGTCGTTTTCTTGGCTGGCTTTCACCATCCGGACCTGCTGTTCAAACATGCGGGACTGCTCGATCAGTTTGACCATGGCCTCGGTGGGGCTGACATTGCTGCCCTCGAGTGCCTGTGTCGTCACTGACGCCTTCACAGGACCTGAAGCAAAATCCGCGCCTGTCGGTTTATCGTGCGCTTTAAACAAGCCATCTTCTCGGCGCGTCAGCGGGGTTTTGCTGGCGTCACGCAGCAAAAGCTGGCCAATTTGGGTCTCGGGTTGAACACCTGGGAGGTTGGGGTCGTGGATAAATATGCCGCCTTCTTGGGTAATCGTGACCTTGAAACCGGGAGGAACGGCAATCGGCGACCGGTTATCGCCCAAGACAGGATGGCCGTTGCCGGTTTGCAGCACGCCGTTGACGTTGAGTTGCAAGTCGCCACGGCGGGTAAACGCCAACTCGCCATTGGGGGCTTGAACGCCCAAAACGGTCTGGTCGTTCATCAGAATGTCCAAGTCGCGCCCTGTTGCCATCAAGGGGCCGGGGGACAACTTGATGAAGTCCATGTGGACGGCTTGGGGTTGGTAGTTGGAGTCAAAACCCTCGCCTTCGGCTCTGAAAGCCTTGAGCGAGACTTCGTAGGAGCGCTTAAAGCCCGTCGTCGTCATATTGGCCATTTCATTGGCCAAGGCCTGACGAGCCAAACGCATTTCGGTAATTGCAGCAGAAGCGTTAAAGGCTAAGCGATCCATGTCGATTCTCTAAGGAGGGGCTTTACGCTCTGATTTGAATAATCGATTGGGTCAGCGTGGTGCTGGTCTCAATCGCCTTGGCATTGGCCTGGAAGTTACGCTGCTCGGTGATCAAGTCCACCAATTCCTGCGTCAAGTCCACGTTGGCTCGCTCGGTCGCACCTGAACGCACCGTGCCGAAACCGGCAGAACCCGCCTCACCGTACTTCGGTGTGCCAGAAGACGCAGATTTGTAATAACTGGTGTCACCAATCTGGCGCAAGCCGGTGGGGTTGGTGAAGTTGACCAAGACCACCTTGCCCAGCGATTTTTGCGAACCGTTGGAGTAAGAGGCATTGACCAAACCATCGTCGCCCAACGACAAGCCCACCAAGTCACCTTCAGGTGCACCGTCTTGCGACTGTGACAACACCGCATAAGGTGAGGAGAACTGGGTTGACTTGGAATAGTTGATGTTGATGGTCAAAGCACCCTTACCGTCTGGCAGGTATACCGTGTCCAACTGCGAACCTTGTTTAGGAGACACCAAGTTACCGCCAGTGTCAAAGGTGAGTTCGCCTTTTTCCAAGAAGATGGGTGACCATTCGGGCAAAGATTTATAGCCGTCTGGGCTGAAGGTTTCTTTGCCGAACTCGTCGATGTACTGCGCCACGGCCACACCGTTGACCACTTGGGTGTACTGCGTGGGTTTGATCCAGCTTGAGGTGGCGCCTCGGCCGCCTTCCACGTTCGCCAAGCCCCACTGGCTGTCGCCGGACACCTTGATAAAGGAGTTGGTCGAAGCAGTACCGGTAGTGAATCGTAATCGGTTGGTGGTGGTGTCGTAAGACACTTTCACACCTGAGACCATGGGGCCTGTCAAACCGCTTTGGTCTGCGGGACCCGCCAAGCGGTTGATGCCGTTTTGCAGCGCCAACACAAAGCTATCGATGGTGTAAGTGTCTTTGGGCTCCAAGTAAACAGTGCCCTTGACATCGTCGACCGACACCACGAATTTGTTGTTGGTTAAGTTGACGCTGAAGTTGTTGTTGGCGTTGATGCCCAAGGGTGAACCTTGCATCACCGCAGGCTGTGAGGTGATACCGCGAATCGCCGTAGAAGAGGTCTTGACCTCGTAATTACCGTCAGAGAGCAAACCAAAATGCTCTGAAGCATAGGTGCTGGGCTGACCCAGTTTGATACTGGAATTGTCGCCAGTGGTGCCTGACTTGAAAATGAACTTTTCGTTCACCGTGTCGTATTCCACCTTCATGCCATAGCGCTGCATCTTCAAGGGTCGGATGTAGTTATTGGTGATGGCCGGTGCGCCTTCGGTACTTAGGGCATCGCTGCCAGAGTCTTGTTTCAGTGGTGAGGTGATGCCCAACTGGTTGTTGATGCCTGACAACGCCACAATAGTACCGCTGCCCAAAGGAGGGGTGAAGCTGAATTTTTGTGACACGGGGTCGTAACTCGCAACCACTTTGTTACCGAGCTTGGGAATGCTGTAACTTTTTGCGCCTGTAGACACCGTGGCTGCTGAGCTGGCTTTGGCGGTCAGCGCCAAACCGGTGAACTCTGCACCACCTGCATCGGTGACTTTCAAGTCCTTGCCATTGATCACTGAGACGTTGATCTTGCTGGTGCGGGTGTCATCCCAGGCGGTGCCATCACTGGCTTTCAAAGTTGCACGAATTTTGGTTTGCAAGGCCAGGGCTAAATCGGTCATGGGCGAGCTGCTCAAGGTCAGCTTGTCTAGGGAAATGACGCCCGTGGTGGGATAGGTCTTGGTACCGATGCTGAAAGTAAAGGACTCGAACTCGTCACCTTTGGCTTCTGTCGACAGCGGGAAGCTGACGTTGGACAAGGTGAAAGAGCCGCCTGAGGTGACAGTACCACCGGAATCGAGCACTGGAGCCACGGTGCTGGTGGCGCCACCTTTGATCAGGTTTTTACCGAAAGTCAGGTCCGTGTTGTTCAAACCCAGGGACAGTCCCGATACATAGGTGCCACTGGCGGGGCCTGTGGCGATATTAAAACCACTGGTATCGGTTTCCCATGTCAGCGTCAGAGGATCTGGAGGAGCTGTACCAGTCACCCTAGAAACCGTTGGATAGCCGCCTTGCAAAATATCCACTGTTGGCAAGGGTGTAGCCGTAGAAGAAATAGATATGTCTGCAACATTTGCGCCAGCTGCGGTACTCGTGAAATCAAGGCTACTGCCTGATCGAGTTCCTTCTGTGTAACCCGTCAAGGTTCCGGAAAACACACCTGTTCCAGCCGTGTTAGTCGCAAATGCTGTTGCTACTGCTGCCGCAGACATAAGCGAAGCCCCTGCCGTCAATGTTCTGCCGGCAATCGTCACGCTTTTCCCAGCAGCTAAATCTGAAAAAGTGACGGTTGCTTTTTCAGTCACAGCAGTGGGAGAACCAGAAAGGTTGATCCATCCATCATTACCGTTAACCGCTGCGCTCATGTAACCAGCCAGCGCGGTCAACTGCTCAGGTCCAATGGTGGGGTCGGTAGGGTCAAACTTGGCCAACTTCGGCTGTGCCGTTGCTGCATCGGTGGCCAAAATGCTGGCCATGCTGATGGTCTTGGTCAGCTTCAAGCCTGCCGGTGTGGTCAGGTTGACGGTGAAGTCTTTGAAATGGTTGAGCAAGTTTTCATTGCCAAAGGGTGCATCCGCAAACTCAACGTTGTCTAAAGCCAAGGCTGAACCGGCTGCAGAACCATTAATTGGTGAAGAAGGGTTGACTGCGGGCGTGATACTGAATTGTGTGATTTGGTGACCCGAGCCATCGGTGATGATGAAGCCGGTTGCAGCGTCATTGACTTTGACGTCAACCAAACCTGCTTCAAAAGTAGACCAACCTTTGCCCGTTAATTCGGTTTGGATGGTGCTTTTGAGCTCCTTGGAGAAAGCCTCGAGGGTGGTCGAATCCATCTTGGAGATATCCATTTCGGTGATGAGTGTTGCACCGATCTTCATGTTCAACTTGGTGTACTTACCCGCTGCACCCGCCGAGATGGGACCAGAGGAATAATTATTGGTCACCATGACTGGTGAGCCCGAGCTAACGGTGGTCAGGCTCAAGCCCGATACCTCCACCCCATCGCCACTGGTCAAACGGATTTCGTTGCCGTTTTGCACATTCACAGTAACTTTGGAAGCTGCATCGCTGCTATAGCCAAAGCGCTGAACCAGGTCCAACTGAATCCGTTCTTGCATATTTGCGGCCAAGTCTTCCATGGGCTTGGTAGAGAGCGGGTCTTTCAAGGTCAGCGCGCCAGACACGGTAACCGCATTGACGCCAGAGCCCAAGGTGAAGCTGTAACCCTTGAATTCGCTGGCAGTGGGTGTGGTGCTGAACGAAATATTTGACAACACATTGCTGCTGCCATTGAGTTGCTCGTTGATTTTGTTGACCACCTCTTCGTAGGTCATGTCAGTGGCATCGAGTTGAACCATGCGGTTTTCGGTCAACGTACCTTCAGAGTTGGTCGCGGAAATAGCAAAGTTTTGTTGACCAGCGAAGTTGAAATAACGCTCATCACCAAACTTTCGGTTGATGACGTTGGTCAACTCTTTGGCGATTTCAGTGCCTGACAAGGTCATGCTTTTGCCGGCCAAATGCTCCAAACCCACATCAACGGGCAAGCCGGTACCGTCCACATCCAAGTTGAACAAATTGGTCAACTGAGATTTTTGTAAGTTCTTGAAATTGATACCTTCCAAGGTACTCAAGTTAGGGGCCAAACCACCCGTGACCATGGCAGGCTCGGAAGCGCGTTGATCGGTCAGTTGGTTGAGTGAGAACTTCTGTGTCTTGGAGTTCACCAGCAAGTCACTGACCTCACTCTCGGGCTTTAACTGACCGTATTTGTTCACATACAGTTTTTCGCCGGTGGTGGAGTCGGTGGCTTGCTGCAAAGCGGCCGCGACCAACGTGTCACCCACATACACATAGGTTTGCCATTTGTTGTTAGGGTCGGCTTGGCTGGCGTTTTGTGTTTTGGCGTAATAGACGGTAGCCAAGTAACCATTACCACCCTTGTCATACACCGTCAAAGCGGTGCTTTTGTTGTAAGTAGCGGGGTCGTTGCGGCTGAAAGCTTTGGTCACCACCTGCGCGTCGGCAGGAAAGTTCAAGCCCAGTTGCACCAGCGAGGTTTCTTTGGCCATGCCGGTGGTTTTTTGCGGAATGGTCAACACATTCATATCGCTCAAATTGGCTTTACCGGTCGAGTCCACTGACGCCGCCATCAAACGCTGGCCTGCAGAATTCACCACGTTGTACTGGTCGTTCATCATGAACGAGCCGTTACGTGTAAAGATGTCCTGAAAACCGTCGGCTGATTTCAAAGGGAAGAAACCGTCACCGGAAATCGCCAAGTCCAAGGTATTGGACGAGAAGTTCATATTGCCCTGACCAAACTCTTGGGTCACACGTTTCAATGACACACCTTGACCGACCGCAGAGGTGGCCTTTTGCAATGGCGATGTCGCAAAAATGTCGCCAAAGTCTGCGCGACTGCGCTTGAAGCCCACGGTACTCGCGTTGGCAATGTTGTTCGAGGTCACGCCCAACTGCGCAGTGGCTGCATTCAAACCGGTGAGTGAGGTAAAAAAGGACATGGTTCAGATACTCCGTTGTATTTTTTGCGTGTATTTCAGTAAGCGATTTGTTTGACGTCAGCCAAGCTCACGCTCTTGCCGCCATCGACCTCCAGCAACCAAGTGTTGTCACCGGTACCTGCGCTGCTGACGCTGCGTACGGTGGAGAACATATTCACTGTGGGTTGCACCGCCTTGCCAAGCGTGCTGGCAAGCACTTGCATGGTGTAGGCACCGTCTGGCATGGCAGCACCGCTGTCGCTCATGCCGTCCCAAGCCAACTTCATCGATCCAGATGGCTGAGCGGGGTAAATCAGTTTGCGCACGACTTGGCCGCGGCTGTCGAAAATTTTCATTTGCACACCGTCAGCGCCATTGGGCAAGTCCACACTGGCTTGCACTGGTTGGCCGCCCAGCAACATGGCGGGGGCATTGGGCACCGCGACTTTGCGACCGATCATGGAAGCACCGGCGAGCATCTTGTCGCCTTGCATGCTTTGCACCATGGTCTCCATGCTGGTTTTCATGGCGGTGGTAGCTTCCAACTGCGAGAACTGCGCCAATTGCGCCACAAAGGCCTCGTTTTTCACGGGGTCCAAGGGGTTTTGGTTCTTCAACTGGGTGGTGAACAAGGTCAGGAAAGCGCCTTGGTCCATGGTGGTGCTGGTCGCCTTGACTTTGTTCTTGGCGATGTAGTCCTCGTAGCTGACGATGCCACTGGGCAAAGGTGCTTTGGTTGTAGATGCAGTCGTGGCCATGTCAGTCTTTCAAATATCAGGATTTGGTGATGTCAAGCGTGCGCATCATGAGTTGCTTGGCGGTATTCACCACCTCGACGTTGTTTTGGTAGGAGCGCGAAGCCGCCATCATTTCGATCATTTCCTGCATCTCGTTGACGTTGGACAAATACACAAAGCCATTGGCGTCGGCCGAGGGGTTGCCAGGGTCGTACATGCTGCGAATGGGGGTAGGGTCATCAACGATTTGGTCGACTTTCACGCCGCCCTTATAGGGAAAGCCGCCATTGGTCATCTCGTCTTTAAGCAAAGCTTTGAAAACGGTGCGCTTGCCGCGAAAGGCTTCAGCCTCTGAGGCTGCGACCGTGGTGGAGTTGGCCAAGTTCGAGGCCGTGGTGTTCATGCGCACCGTTTGTGCGTTCAAAGCGGTGGCGGCAATGCCGAAAACAGAATCCAGGGTTCTCATGGTCTATCACTCCCCTCGAATGGCTTTGCGAAGACCGCTGATGCGGTTTTCCAAAAAGCTCAAAGTGGTTTGGTAATCGGCCGCAGCCTTACCAAAATTGGCCTGCTCAACGTTGATCTCAACGGTGTTGCCGTCAAAAGAGCTGTTGAAAGGAACGCGGTAGCGCATACCGTTGTCGGGCTGTTCTTCAAGCGCCGCGAAATGCTTTTCATGTGTCGCGGCGATGTACTCGCGCTGGGTTTCTTTGAGCATGGCTTTGAAGTCCAGCTCTTCGGCTTTGTAATTGGGGGTGTCCGCATTGGCGATATTGCGCGCCAAGACTTCCATGCGCTGACTGCGAACGCCCAAAGCACGCTCGTGGATGCCAAATGCGTTGCTCAATAAATCCATCATCCCCTCCTTGCCTTGTTGAATTCGCCGTTTTCACGACGCCTGGATAGAAAAACACAAAAACTCAGACTGACCTTGCAAGTTATGTGCCACGCCAAGCTGAGTACTTATCGTTGCGATTCGAGCTTGCCCAGCGGCAACGCCTGTCCAAAGTACCGACACCGCGGCAAGGTTTTGCCGCTTCATCGCAAATAGTCTTGGTTCAAGTAAGCGCCTACCCTCAGTACCTGAGCTCGCTGCTGGTTGTTGACCACCTGCACCGGCGGACTGCTGCGGGTCAGGGTTTGCGCCAGCTTTTGGGCCTGCGCTTTGGCAGCCTCGTACAAGCCCAGTCGCTCATTGGCGTGCTGGTGCAAGCCTTGGACGATGGAGTTGCGGGTGATAAAGGTGTTGGGGTCGCGGTTGACATACAGCTTTTGCGCCTGTGTGCCTGCAATATTCAAATCCGCGTTGGGCGACTTTTCACGCCTGGCGGCGGGTGTGAGCACGGTTAAATACAAATCATCCAAATTGGTCGGCCCCATGGACTTCAAGCCATTTTGGTCAAAGTATTTCTCCACCATATCTAATTGCTGCAACACACTGTGGTTCAAAATCGCCTTGGGATTGCTGGCAAAACCGGCGGTGGCGGCACCTCGGTCGGGTCCGTCACAGAACTGGATGATGCCGTGGCAGCGGTTGTTGGTGGCCTTAGGGTTCATGCCATCGCTCTCCATCAGGGTCAGGCGGGCAAAGTCGTCAGGCGCGAACTGGTAGTGGCGCGCCATGCCCAATATCTTTTGGTAAACCTGCTGCTTTTCTTCCGCAGGTAGATAGCCCTTCTCCACCGCACGGTCCAACGTTTTTTGCAAAATTGGGTTTTGACCTGGTAATGCAGGGAAGTTAGTGTTTGCCTGCAAGCGCTTGCTTTGCAAAGCCTGTTGGGTCGACAGGTTGGGAGTCGCCTGTTCAGGCTGGCTCAACACACTCAGGTTCAGGCGCTGACCCGGGTAAATACGGTCGGGGTTGCTGATGCCATTGGCTCGGGCCACGTCCTGAGACAGTCGCAAAGCCTCGCTGTTGGTCACAGGTCGGCCCAGTTCAGCCAAATGGTCTTTGACGATGTTGCTCAAGGTGTCACCGTCTTGAACTGCCACGCTTTTGACCTGCGGGTTCAAAATGGTCGAGGAATTGACACCCGACCTTTGTTGAAGCTGTGACAAGGTTTGTGCAAAACCCACCCTGCCCGGCAACGCCAAGCTGGTGCTGCGCGCAGAAGTGTTCGCGTCATTTGGCTTGACAAACGTTGTTCTAACGAGTGCTTTGGGATCAACATTGAAGTTCATTTTGCATTCGACTCTGGGTTGAAACTCGGTTGGCATCAAATTTGCATCGGGTGTAAACATGACGCTAAAACGTCAAAACTTTCACACCCTTGGAGACCATCTTGCAAATGCTGTGCCGAACCTTTCAGACAGTACCCAAACCGGCCCGAAGCGCCTTGGCGCTGCTGGCTGTGCTCTTGGGCAGCGTGGTGTCTTTGACCCAAGCCCAAAATACCCCCGCACCTGCCACCGCATGGCCTGCCTTGGAGTCAGGTGCCAAGCAATTCGTGGTCGACAGCCAAAAAATCGATCCCAGCCTGGTCAGCATCCTGCCCATGGACAGCCGCATCAACATCAAGGCCTGCACCCAAGACATCGTGTTTGACCAGCCTTTTGGCAACAAACAAAGCGTCAGAGCCCGTTGCGCCCAGCCTTTGTGGCAACACTTTGTGATGGTTCAGGTGAAAAACACCTTGGGCAACCAAATCAACCAAGCCAATAACAATGGCCAAGTCAGTCGCACGGTCTGGGTCAGCACACAGACCTTAAAGCGCGGTACCACCTTGCAAGCTGGCATGTTCAAACAAACCGATCTGCCGGTTCCCGCTTATGAAACCCGTTTCGTGGGCGATGAGCGCGAAATGCTCAATATGGAGTTGCTGCGCGACTTGCCAGCCAATACCCCTTTGCGCCAACAAGACCTGAAGTCCTCCACCATGGTCAAGCGCGGTCAGCAAGTGCTGGTCGCAGTGGGTGAAGGCAAAGGCTTTTTGATCACGGTTAGGGCTGAAGCCCAGCAAGACGGTACTTTGGGCGACCAAATTCGCTTGAAAAACCCTGAGTCGGGTCGATCATTGTCAGCGGTAGTCACCGGCATGAACACGGCACGAGGCTTGTAATGAGTACAAAATGTTTCTTTTCAACTTTGTCCGCTTTTTTACTTTGTTGGTCTCAAGTCTCAAGATTTGGGGTCGATACTACCCATGTCGAGATTCACATAATCCCGTCACCTTCACACTAAGGATTCAACATGTCTGACCCCTTCTCTATCAACGCCCGAATTGGCAACGCTTCAGCGACACGCACCAATGCGGCCAAACTCGACGCCAAGCCCACTGCGGCCAAAAGTGACGGCGCTACAGAACCTAAAACAGCTTCTGCGTCAGCGGCTGCTAACAGTGATTCAGTCAACCTGAGCAATATCTCTCAACGCGTGAAAGACACGCCAGACTTTGACCGCGCCAAAGTGGAATCCATCAAAGCTGCATTGCGTGATGGTGCCTACCCGATCAACCCACGCCGCATTGCCGAAAACTTTGTTGCGTTGGAAAAAATGATCTGATCGCCACAAGGACTGTGCCATGAATGCCCAAGCGTCTGTAGAAGTAAACCAAGCCGTGTCTTACGCCGATGTGCAGTTAGACCGCTTGGTGGATTTGCTCGACGAGGAATTCAATGCCCTCAAAGAGCAGGACTTGGACGCATTTGAAGAACTGCTGAATGAAAAAAACCATATCCTGGCCGATCTCACCCAGCTCACTGGCGTACGCCAGCCCGAGGATGCGGATCGCTTAGGCCCCGAGTGGACGCCGTTTCGCACCCGCATGGTCACCTGCCGCGATATGCACAGGCGCAATGAGATTTTGATTTTGCGCAAACTCGACGCCATCCGTGGCGCTTTGGAAAGCTTGAATGTGAACGACCCCACCAGCCCCGTGGAGGTCTATGACCGCTTAGGTCAAATCAAACGCTTGCGCCGTATGCGCGGCTACAGCGAAGCTTAATCAGTCTTCGCCGCCTGATCTGTTTCAGGCTTGTCCTTGGCATCGTCGCCAGGCTGTATTCCTTTTAGCCAATACACCCAGGACAAAATCACCGCCACAGCGGTGTACATGTCTTGCGTGATCTCTTCCCCCACATCCAGACGGCTGAGCAGCGCCAGCAACTGCGGGTCTTCGGCCACATAAATGCCTTGACGCTTGGCCTCGGTGATGATGCGCAGCGCCAACTCTTCTTGGCCCTTGGCCACCACGCGGGGGGTTTTTTGTTTGCCGTATTCAAGGGCAACCGCTTCCAAGGGCGCTTTCATGGTCTTAAGCCCTTAAATCGATGACCGAGCCACGGGTGCCCGAGGACTCACTCACCCGCGCCAGAGGACGTGGGGCGTTGAAGATTTGAAACGACTGCAACTGCAGTCCTGCCGAGCCCAGCTCCAGCCCCAGCTCGCCGGAGCGCTCTTTCGCCAAATGCGCCACTTCGCCGCGCAGGGCCCACATCACCAAATTGACATCATTGCCTTTGGAGATTTGGGTGTTCAACCACACCTCGCCCAGGACCCGACTGCGCGAATGGATGTCCACACTCAAAGGTGGCTCTTCTTGGCCCTTTTTACGGGGTGGGCGTTGGAAATGCAAATCCACAGGGTCGGCATCGACAAACGGCAAGATGACATGCAAGGAGAGTTCGCCTTGCTGCATTTTTTGTGCGCTCTGGGCTTGAGCGGCCTCAAATTCTGTGGCGGCATCTTGCAGTTGGCGCAAGCTGTCTTTGTCCACCGGTTTGGCTGCTTCCTCACTGAGCAAGCCCAACAACGTTTTCAACAAGGTCTTGGGTTCGTCCGCGCCCTCTTGGCCTTGCAACAAGATATTTTCAATGCTGCGGGCTTGACCCATCACCGCTTTGCGCAACATGCTAGGGTTCATTTGCGCCATGGAACTGCGTTGCTGCAACAGGCGTTGCAACCACGGCCCGATCTCGGCTTGGTTGCTCCAACTGCCTTGCGTCACATCGTTCAGCAACTTTGAAAACGTTGCAAAGCCAGGCGGGTGCATCAGCAACATGCCCACGCGGTTGGACTGCGGTTCGGGTTGTGCCGCCTCTGCGGCCAGCGCCAAGCCAGGGTTCAAGCCAGGGTTCAAGCTAGGGTTCAAGCCAAACAACTGGTTCACCGGCGTGGCCGTTGCCGCAGGGGCTTGGCCATTGGGAAAAGCTTGAATTAAAAAGCCCCAGCCGCCGGGGTTGTGGCTGACACGTAAAAACGGCTTGTCCCCATCTTTCAAAACCCAGCCATTGGGTAGCTCAAAAAAGAAATCTTTTAACCAAAGCCGCACACGCTGATCGCGAACTTCTGCGGTCGCTTGAACAATTTGTCCGTCCCGCAGGCCTAGCTGCTGCGCTAGCGGTGTTTGCACCCAGACCGTGCGGTTCTCTGCCTGGACAGGCCCAATCCGGCTGGCAGCACTGATGACATCAGGACCAAGCATCAAGGGTGCTGATCAGGGGTAACGCACCCAGTTGCGTTTGTTGGGTTCAACCAGCGCTTGGAAGTTGCCAGCTTGGTGTGCCGCTGCACCACCCACTGGCGCGGGCAAGGGGTTGGCAGGCGGGCTGTTGGGCTCGGCATGGACTTTAGAAACTGCATTGGGCATAAGTTTGTGAATCAGCTCGGCTTGGTCAGCCAAGTTCAGCACCGTACCAGGTTGCAGCTTTTTGGTGTTGACTTTGGTGAATGCCTTGGGGTTGTTAACCACCACCCAGTCACGCAAGACCTCGGCTTTCAGGGGACTGTCGCCATAGTATTTTTTGACCAGCTTCTCTAAGGTGTCACCGGCCACCACAGTGTGGGTTTTCCAAACGGGGGCAACCATCTCTTCTGGCAGCGGCTTGCTTACCGGCGCCACAGGTTTGGCCACCGCAGATGTCGCGGCTGGCACAGGGTCTTGGGCCATATCAGCCTTGACCAATTTGATGGACTTGGACATAGGCTTTTTCGCAGGCGTGACTTCTGCGGGCATGAACTCTTTGGGCAACTCCAAAGGCGCTTGGCGTGGCGACTCTGCCGCCCAGACCGAAGACATCAGGGCACAAGCGAGTGCTAAGGGCATGGCAAATTTTCGGGGGCTGGCATACAACATGGTCAATCACTCCTGAGATTCAAGGCGTATGCGGAATGGCTACCCATTGCGCATTCGCGGGAAATTTGGTTCCTGCGGTGAATTTAAGCTCCGCATAATAATCGCTCACAGCCACTACCTCAGCCATGGCAATACGCTCCAAGGCACGGGGTTCTAAGGCACGAAGGGGCAATTTCAGGCGATCGGCCAACACCATTTGGCTGCCCACGCGAATGCCACTGGCGGCACCACCAGCGATGCGAACGCTGCCCGAATTGAACGTCAACACTTGGAACTGCGGCACTTGGCAAGACAGCACTTTTTCCATGCCGTCTTGAAAACTTTGGATGCTCGCCTGAATTTGCGCCACCACCAAGGGCGACAAAGGCTTGGATTCGATACCCACGGTACGCGGCACATTGATGCTGATTTGTTTGAAGCCACGAAAAGCCGGGTCTTGTCCAGCGCCGCGGCCAATGAGCTCCCAACTCACGTCATACACATTGGCACCAGGAAAAGAGTCACTGTTGGCCGACACATTCAGGCGCAACACCCAGGGCACCAACTGCTCGCCCTGACCTACCAATAGCTGCTCGTAGCCGTCTGTAGGCAGTTTGCGCTCGCTGACACGCCAAGACTTAGCATGGTGAGAGGCAGCAAACGCCTGTTGGCGAAATTGTTGGCCGATTAACTGGGCCTCAAAGCGGCGACCCGCAGCCATGGGGGACCCATAGCGCAGCTCCCAGTTGAGCTGATGCCAGACCCCGCCATCCACGGCGGGAGAAACACAACTGGGGGCCAAAGCGGTTTTGCCATCCAGTTGCATGCCTGTGGCTGTGGGCTGCTGGTCCATGTCGCGGCCATAGGCCAAGATACGCACACCGCGCACTTCCATGCCGGTGACAAAGCTGTTGCTTTCACGCAGAGCGCCGTTGCCATCAACCCATTGGGTAGAGCGCACTTGGGTCGGACCCTCAAGCGAGCGCTGAACCAGCGACTGGCGAATCGCCTCCAAGCGCTCTTCTGCGGTCAGCGACTGCGCAGACACAGAGGCCATCAGGCTGCTGGCCAAAACCAGCGCTGTCACAGCAGAGCAAACAAAGCGAGCGCGCATATCGATCAACCTTTAAGAGGTGTGGGGCTTAGCGGCGTGAAGCGATTTGTGTCAGGTACAAGGTGCGCAAATCTTGCACCGCATTGCGGTCTAACGACAACGTGGTCTCGTAAGTGTCGTCACCGATGGGGGTGATGCTGACCAAATTAGCGCCGTAAATCACGCCTTCCACACGGGCGCGGAAGGTGTCGTTCATCACCGTCATATCAGCCACGGTGGTGGAGGCATCCATCTGTTGGCCATAAACCTGTTCGGTCAAAGCGCGGTAGGCATCGAGCTTGGAGGCGCGAATCGCCAGCAAACGCTGCTGCGCGGGGTTTTTGTGGTTTTGGATGCTGATGACCGCATAGCCGGTGGCGACAAAGGTTTCGCGCTTCTCCATCATCGGTGTGATCATGGAGACGGGTGTGGGTTCAGGCGCTGCGGAAGGTGCTACCTTGGGCGCGGCGGCACCCACGGGAGCGGCCACAGCCACCACCGGTGCTTGCATAGGCGCAGTTAAGGAATGAATGGTTTCGCAAGCGGTCAAACTGGACAGCGCGGCGGCGGCGAGAGCAATTCGGTAGATCATGGTTGGTTCCTCTGAATGGGTACAAGCTATGAATCGGCGCACAGTGGCGCTTCTTTAAGGC
>Ga0214917_10000372_pt1 | contig 58857 bp, 51 predicted proteins | sample LL_1208_BB_MetaG_FD_177983 | JGI IMG/M metagenome (GOLD analysis project Ga0214917, IMG submission 177983) | Freshwater microbial communities from Lake Lanier, Atlanta, Georgia, United States - LL_1208_BB | ecosystem: Environmental > Aquatic > Freshwater > Lake | place: USA: Georgia | collected... | reverse complement strand
CAGCAGGAAGAATGACGACCCAAAAATAGCTTAAGTACTTATCATGGAAGGCTTTTTACTTAGTATTCTGATTCTCGCCAACGGGGTGTTTGCCATGGCGGAGTTGGCGGTTGTTTCCAGCCGAAGGAGCAAGCTACGCCAGCGGGCGGATGCGGGGGATGGCGGGGCCAAGGCGGCCTATGAGTTGGCCGGATCCCCCAGCGCCTTTCTTTCCACGGTCAGCGTGGTGATCACCCTGATCGCCATTTTGTCCGGTGCGATGGGAGGCGCGGTCTTGGCGAAGCCGGTGGCCGAGCGACTGATCGCGATCCATGTGCCCCCGTTCATTGCCGAACCGCTCTCCCTGGGGCTGGTGGTTTTGGTGATCACCGTGGCTTCGATCATTTTTGGGGAGTTATTGCCGAAGCGCCTTGCCCTGGCCCACAGCGAGACGATTGCCTCGCGGCTGTCCCGGCCGATCCAGGCGGTGGCGCTGGGGCTGGGGCCGATCGTCCGATTTTTGAGCTGGGTGACGGACACGCTGGCGGCGCTGTTCGGCGTGCGTTCCACCGGGGAGACCGTTCCGGTCAGCGACGAGGAGCTGCGGCATCTGCTGGAACAGGGCAAGCGGGCCGGGGTTTTCAGTTCGACCGAGCAGGGAATGGTGGAGCGGGTGCTGCGGCTGGATGAGATGCGCGTGGAGGAGCTGATGACGCCCAGCGTGCGGATCGTCTGGATCAATGCGGATGAGGCGCCGGAGGTGACCTGGCGGGCCCTCGTGGCCAGCGGCCATTCCCACTTCCCCGTGTACCGGGGCAGCCGTGAAAATATTCTGGGGGTCGTTTCGGTGAAGGCCCTCTGGGCCAACATGGCCGTTGGCTTGCCGTCTTCGCCGGCGGATCTGGCCACCCAGGCCCTGATTTTGCCGGAGACGATTCCGGCCCTGCGCGCCTTGGAGCAGTTGCAGAAGGCCCGGCAGCGCGTGGCGCTGGTGAGCGACGAATTCGGCAACATCACGGGAATTCTCAGCCTGCTGGATCTTCTCGAGGCGGTGGTTGGCGAACTGCCGTCGCAGGAGGATCGGCACAAGCTGCGGGCGATCCGGCGGGACGACGGCTCCTGGCTGGTGGACGCCACCTTGCCGGTGGAGGAGTTTGCGCGGGACCTGGGCAAGGCGGCCGACTACTTCCAGCTGGACGGGGATTTTCAGACGGTGGGCGGTTTTGTTGTGCACCGCCTCGCCAGGATTCCCAAGGAGGGCGACCACGTGGAATACCGGGGGCACCGGTACGAGGTGGTGGACATGGACCGGCACCGGCTCGATAAGGTGCTGGTCTCGCCGACCAAGGGGTGACCGTTTGACGGACTAGGAGGAAGGGAGAGACTATGAGCGGCAGTTTTGGGCGGGGTAGCCAAGTGGTAAGGCAGGGCTCTGCAAAAGCCCCATTTCGTCGGTTCGATTCCGACCCTCGCCTCGACTTTTTTACGCTCGCGACGAAAAGAACCGCATCCTTTTGTGAAAATCCGGGTTTAATCCTTGATGGAGGCAAACAAGACGGAGGAAAGCGATGAGCATGCAAAGAGTCCGGGTCAAATCTTCCGCGGGGGTGTGCCCCGTGTATATCGGGGACAAACTGCTTCCGGCGGTTTTAGCCAAGCACCTGCCGGCCAAGGTGCCGGTGGCGATGCTGGTGGACGAGGGGGTCGCGGCCCTGCCCCTGACAACCGACCTGTTTCATTGGCTGGAGCGCCGGTCCACCCGGGTGGTCCGGGTCCGGATCCCGGCGGGCGAGCGCTCGAAATCGGTGGACGAGTACGGCCGGGTGTTGCGCCAGCTGGCGGGAGCCGGGATGACCCGGGACGGCTGGATTCTGGCGGTGGGCGGCGGGGTGACGGGGGATCTGGCGGGCTTTGTGGCGGCGACTTATCTGCGCGGCCTGCCGCTGATCCAGATTCCGACCACGGTGGTGGCGATGGTGGACAGCAGCGTGGGTGGGAAAACCGGAGTGGACCTGCCGGAGGGGAAAAACCTGGTGGGGGCCTTTTATCCTCCCCAAGCGGTGCTGGCGGATCTGCGCTGGCTCCAGTTCCTGCCGCCGGCGGAGAAGCGGGCGGGCATGGCGGAGGTGCTGAAGTACGGGGCGATCGCGGACTCCAAGCTGTTCGCCTCGCTGGCGAAGGGCAGTCCGCGCTCGATGGGCAAGGTTGTGAAGCGCTGCGTGGAGATCAAGGCCAAGCTGGCGGGAGAGGACGAGAAGGACCTGAAGGGCAAACGGGCCCTGCTGAACTTCGGGCACACGGTGGCGCACGGGCTGGAGGGAATCCTGGGGTACGACGGCCTAAGGCACGGGGAAGCGGTGGCGATCGGCATGGCGGTGGCGGCCCATCTTTCGGTGAAGGCGCGGGGCTTCAAAAAGAAGACAGCGGAAAAACTGAAGGCAGCGATCCGGGCTCATGGCCTGCCGGTGACCCATCCGGAGCTGCGTTGGGATCGCCTGGCCAACTGGATTTCCCGGGACAAGAAGGCGACCTCGGACGGCATCCGCTGGGTACTGCTCCGCAAGATCGGCAAGGCGGATCTGGTGTCCGGCGTGGCGGAGAAGAAAGTGATGGCGGCGCTCGAGGAGGTGCGGGAGGGCCGTCCGGCCAAGGGATGACGCGGACCGAGGCGTACCTCGTCCTCAATTCCCTGCGTCTGGTCGGTCCGGTTCGGGTCCGAAAACTCCGGGAGGTCTTCGGACCGGTGGAGGGGCTGTTTGTGCAGCCGAGCCAGCGGTTGGCGGGCGTCGAGGGTGTGGGCCAGGCGGTGGCGGACTCAATCCGGAGCTGGGAGAAGTCTTTCGACCTGGGCGGGGAACTGGAAAAGATCCGGCGGCTGGGACTGAAAGTCGTGGATTGCGAGGACCCGGCCTATCCGCCGCTGCTCCGGGAAATTCACGATCCGCCCCTGGTGCTCTACTACCGCGGGGAGCTGGAGGCGGTGAAGGGGGCCTGCCTTGGCGTGGTGGGAACGCGGGAGGCGACGGGGTACGGAATCGATTTGGCGAAGAAGTTGGGATACCAAATGGCCTTTGCGGGCATCGGGGTGGTGAGCGGCTTGGCCCGGGGGATCGACACCGCGGCCCATCAAGGAGCGCTGGCGGCCAAGGGCCGGACCGCGGCGGTGTTGGGTTGTTCGCTGGATCAGGTTTATCCGGCCGAGAACGAGGTGTTGGCGGAGAAGATGGTGGAGGCGGGCGGTTGTGTGCTCAGCGAGTTTTGTCTGGGGACCCCGCCGGACCGGCAGACCTTTCCGATGCGCAACCGGATTGTCAGCGGACTGAGCAAGGGGCTGCTGGTGATCGAGGCGGCCCGGGCCAGCGGGGCGATGATCACGGCGCGGCAGGCCCTCGAGCAGGGGCGCCAGGTCTTTGCGGTGCCCGGAAGGATCGATCATCCCCAGTCGGGCGGTTGCCATCAACTCATCAAGGACGGGGCCCGGTTGGTGGAGTCGGTGGAGGACGTCTTGGCCGAGTTTGAGTTTTTGTTGCCGCGGGCGCAGATGCCGGTGCCGTCCCCGCCCCAAGGGAACCTCAACGAGGAGGAACGCCGGATTCTTGAAGCACTGGGCCGGGACGAACTTCAGGTGGACGTCCTCACCCGAAAATGCGGGTTGCCTTCCCCGGTTGTGTCCGCCACCCTCCTCAAGCTTGAGATGAAACGCCGGGTGCGACAAATGCCCGGTAAAGTCTTCACACGCATTGATTAAGACATGGCCAAAAAATTGATCATCGCGGAGAAGCCGAGCGTGGCCAACGATTTGGCCAAGGCGCTGACGGGCTTCAAGAAGGAGGGCGAGCACTGGGAGTCGGACCAGTACGTGCTCAGCTCCGCCATTGGTCATTTGGTGGAGCTGTGCAAGCCGAGCGAGTACGGCAAGGGCAAGGGGAAGTGGAGTTTTGAAAGTCTGCCCCTGATCCCGGACGACTTTCAGCTAAAGGTGATCGAGAAAACCGAGACCCGCTTCAATTTGTTGAAAAAACTACTCAAGCGGAAAGATGTCACGGGGGTGATCAATGCCTGTGACGCCGGGCGCGAAGGGGAGCTGATTTTCCGGTACGTCATGGAGGCGGCGGAGTGCAAAAAACCGGTGCAGCGCCTTTGGCTCCAGTCGATGACCAAGGAGTCGATTCAGGAAGGTTTCAGCCGCCTCCGCAAGGAAGAGGAGATGGTGCCGCTTCTGGAGGCGGCGAAGTCGCGCTCGGAAAGCGATTGGTTGGTCGGCATCAACACCACGCGGGCGCTGACGGCCCTGAATTCCAAGGGCGGGGGATTCTTTCTCACCACCGCCGGTCGGGTGCAGACGCCAACGCTTAGTATTCTCGTGGACCGTGAAAAGCAGATCCGGGCCTTCGTGCCGAAGGATTTCTGGGAAATTCACGCGACCTTCGGTGCCAAGGCCGGCGAGTACGAGGCGCGCTGGTTTGATGAAAAGCTCGCCGACCAGAAATCCTCCGAGCGCGGAGCAGACCAAAAACCCGAGCGGCTTTGGGACAAGAAAAAGGCGGAGGCGATTGCCGGGGAGTGCCGGGATCAGGTCGGCGAGGTGCACGACGAGAAGAAACCCTCCCGTCAGTTGTCCCCCCTTCTGTATGACCTCACCAGCCTGCAACGGGACGGTAACAGCCGCTTCGGGCTCTCGGCCCGCCGGACCCTGCAAATTGCCCAGGCCCTGTACGAGCGGCACAAGGCGATCACCTATCCCCGGACCGATTCCCGCTACCTGCCGGACGACTACCTGCCCACCGTCAAAAACACTTTGAAAAACCTGGAGGGCACCGAATTTGGGGAATTTTCCAAGACGGTGCTGAAGGAAGGGTGGCTCAAGCCGACCAAGAGGGTGTTCAACGGGGCCAAGGTCAGCGACCACTTTGCCATCATCCCGACCCTGCAAGTGCCCGACCTGGCCAAACTGGATGAGATTGAGCTCAAGGTGTATGCCGCAATCGTCCGCCGCTTTATCGCCGTCTTTTATCCCGAGGCGATCTACGAGGTGACCACCCGGATCACGCGGGTGAAACAGCACGCCTTCCGCACGGACGGAAAAATTCTCAAGGAGGCGGGCTGGCTCGCCGTGTACGGGAAGGAGGGCATCGAGGAAGGTGGTTCCGACGAGGGCAAACTGCTCGTGCCGGTGGTTGACGGGGAGAAGGTGAAAGCGGTGGCCGTGGTGGTGGACGGGCTGCAGACCAAGCCCCCGGCCCGCCTGACGGAAGCGACCCTGCTCAGCGCGATGGAAGGCGCCGGCAAACTCATCGATGATGAGACCCTGCGGGAGGCGATGGGGGAACGCGGGCTGGGCACGCCGGCGACCCGCGCGGCCACGATTGAAACACTGATTTCCGAGGAGTACATCCGCCGGATGGGTCGGGAGCTGGTGCCGACCGCCAAGGCCTTCGGTCTGTTCGAAACCCTGGACGCCCTCGGGATTGAGATTCTGCACTCGCCCGAGCTGACCGGGGAGTGGGAGCACAAGCTCAAGGAAATGGAGCACGGGCGCCTGAAGCGGACCGAGTTCATGACCGAGATCCAAAAAGTCACGCGGGATATCGTGGAAAAGATCCGCGCCTTCCAGGATAAGGACCACGTGCTCCGCAAACTCGACTTCAAGGATCCGGAGACCGGGCTGGAGTTCGAGGAGACCTTGCGGGAATACCGGACGGTGGACGGAAAATATTCCGTAAGGAAGGTGTTGGCCGGTCGACGGATCGAGGCCGCGGAGTTTCTCGAGCTCCTGCAAAAAGGGACTTTGGGTCTGGTGGAGGGCTTCCGCAGCCGCTTGGGCCGGCCCTTTTCCGCCGGGTTGAAGTTGGGCGAGGGCCGGAAAATCGAACTGGTGGTGGGGGAGGAGGAGGGGACGCTCGACTTTTCCGGCCAGCAACCGTTGGGCAAATGTCCGGCCTGCGGGGGAAACATGTACGCCAGTCTGCTCCGCTACGTCTGCGAGCACAGCGTGGCCAAACCTTCCACCTGCACCTTCAAGGTTTCCAAGAAGATCCTCGGCCGGGACATCACCGAGGCGGAGCTCCAGGCGCTGTTGAAGGACGGCAAGACCGGCCTGTTGGAAAAGTTTGTCTCCATGAAAACGCGGCGGCCCTTTTCCGCCTTCCTGGTCTGGAAGGATGGGAAGGTTTCCTTTGATTTTCCGCCGCGGGAACCGCGGAAGCCCAAGTCGGCGAAAACCGCCAAAGCCCGGGCCGCCGCGGCCACCTGAAAACCGAAACCCCATCGGTCGCGGATCCCCTCGCGGCCGCGTTCCTCCGCCATCTGGGCGAGGAGCGGGGGCTGTCCGAAAACACCGTGCGGAACTACCAGCAGGTCTTGTTCGAGTTTCAAAAGGACCGCCATCGCCCCTGGAATCAAGTGGTGGAAACCGACTGTCGGACCTATTTGCACGGGCTGGCCGGCCGGGGACGGCATCAACCGGCCTCGGTGCGCCTGCGCTTTTCCGCCCTTCGCACTTTCTTCAAGTGGATGCAGTCCCGTGGTGACCGGCCGGACAATCCGGCCACAGGACTGCGTCTGCCCCGCCCCCGCAAATCCCTGCCCCGTTTTTTGAGCGAGGAGCAGATGGAGCATCTGCTCGGGGCGCCCCTGCGTCTTCTGGAAAAAAGGCCCGGACGTCCGGCGGGCCGGAAGGAGCCGGCCTGGGCGAGATGGCGGGACGCGGCGCTGCTGGAGCTTTTGTACGGAACCGGTCTTCGTCTCGGTGAGGCACTCAGCCTGGCGAGAAAGGCGTTCCACGAGGAAGGACGGCGCACGCTGAAGGTGAAGGGCAAGGGAGGGAAGGAAAGATTGGTGGTGGTCGGGGATGCGGTGCGAACCGCGATCCAACGATACGAGGAAAAGTTGCCGGGCGGGCTCCGCAAGGAGCACGGACCGGCGTTCCTCGGTCCCCGTGGGGAAAGGCTCAGCCCGCGGGTTTTTCAGCGCAACCTGAAGGACTATCTCGCCGAGGCGGGGTTGGATGCCAGCCTCACACCCCACAAGCTGCGCCATAGCTTCGCCACCCATCTACTCGGGCGCGGGGCGGACCTGCGGGCGGTGCAGGAGTTGCTCGGCCATGCCCGCCTGACCAGCACGGAAATTTACACGAAGGTGACTCCGGAGCGGCTCCGCGGCGCCTATGTGAAGGCCCACCCCCGCGCATGACCCGGATCCCCGACCCGCTGCTCAAGATCGGCTACAACCTGCTTTTCACGGCGGGTTTTGCGCTGACGTGGCCTTACTTCACCTATCTCATCTGGCGGCGGCAACCGTTCTGGGAACGGCTGGGAGAGCGTCTGGGCCATTATTCCGAGGCGGTGAAGGAGTGGCTGCGGCGGCCCGAGCGGCCGGTCTGGATTCATGCGGTTAGCGTGGGGGAAGTTCTCCTGGCCCGGGTGCTGGTGCGGGAGCTGCGGCGGCACCGGCCCGGCCTGCGCGTGTTTCTGACCACCGGCACGCCGACCGGCCGGCGCGTGGCCGAGCCGCTTTTGGATGACAAAACATGCGTGGTTTATGTGCCGACGGATTTTTATTACTCGATGATGCGGGCCTTCCGCCGGGTGCGGCCGACCGCGCTGATCCTCGTGGAAAACGAAATCTGGCCGAACATGCTTTGGCGGGCCAAGAAAATGGGGATCCCCATCTGCCTGGTGAATTCGCGGCTTTCCCGGCGCAACCGGCGGCTGTTTCGGGCGGCGCGGACTTTTGTCCGTCCCGTGGTCCAGCTCTTCGACTGGGTCGGGGTTCAAAGTGAGGAGGACCTGGGACGTTTCGCCATCGCGGGATTCCCCGAGGACCGGCTGCACCTGATGGGCAGCATGAAATATGACGTGGCCGAACTGGCCTCCGACAGTCCGGGCAAGGGAAGGGAAATCCGCAAGTTGGCCGGCTGGGACCAGGGTCAGGTCGTGTTGTTGGGGGGGAGCACTCATCCCGGTGAGGAAAAGGTGCTGGCCGAGCTGACGAAGGAATTGCAGGTCAGGCATCCGAAACTCAGGCTCATGCTGGTTCCGCGTCACGTGGAACGAAAGGGCGAGATCCTGGCGCAGTTGGCTGAAACCGGTCTGAGGGTGGGGCTGAGGTCGCGGTTGGATGTCAACCCAGGGGAGGATCCGGATGTCCTGCTGGTGGACACCACGGGAGAATTGCGGGATCTCTATCCGTCCTGCGAACTGGTCTTTATCGGCAAAACCTTGACCGGAACGGGAGGGCAAAACTTTTTGGAGGCCGCCCGTCATGGCCGGGCCATCGTCGCGGGGCCGCACATGGAAAATTTCCAGGCCTTGCGGAGGGAGTTTCTGGCGGATCACGCCATGGTGGTCAGTGCGGATGCAGACTCCCTTGGCGCGGAGCTGGACCGGCTCCTTGCGTCCGAGGCGGAAAGGCAAAAGCTGGGCCAACGTGCGTTGGCCTGTTTCCGCGAGCATCTCGGGGCCGGGGCCCGGCACGCGGAGCAAATCCTGAAATTTACCCGCTAAGCGCCCGGATCGGTCCGGCCCGGCCTGCTTGTTTGGAAGTCGAATTAGGGCAGAATTTGGCGTTCATGGCTTACGAATCGATGAGCGCCTGGGTGGGGCAGCTGGAGCGGGCCGGGGAACTTCTCCGAATCCGGGAACCGGCGCGGACGGAGCTGGAGATTGCGGCGGCGGCCGATCAGGAGTCCAAAAGCCCCGGAGGTGGAAAGGCGCTCTTCTTTGAAAAGCCGGTGGGTCCGGACGGGAGGGAATACGGATTTCCGGTTTTGATCAACGGATATGGTTCGGCAAAGCGGATGGCGATGGCGCTCGGGCGGGACAGCGTGGAGGAGATCGGCGAGGAGGTGGGAGCCCTGGTGAAGGCCAAGCCCCCGGCGGGACTTGCCCAGGCGTGGGATTTGCTCAAGCGGGGGCTGGAGTTGCGCCATGCGCGACCGGTTTCCTCGGGGCGCGGGTCCTGCCAGGAAGTGGTTCATCGGAAGGAGGAAGGAGGAAAGGGTCTGGGCGGGATTCCCGTGCTCAAGACTTGGCCGAAGGATGGAGGTCCTTTCCTCACCTTGCCCCAGGTGATCACGGAGGATCCGGAAACCAAGGAGCGGAATGTGGGCATGTACCGGATGCAGGTGCTGGGGCCATGGGAGGCGGCGCTGCATTGGCAACTGCACAAAGTAGGGGCGCGGCACGGGAAAAAGTACCGGGAGATGGGAAAACCGATGCCGGTGGCGGTGGCCTTGGGCGGGGATCCGGCGAATGCCTTTGCGGCCACGGCCCCGTTACCCGACGGGATCGACGAGTACATGTTCGCCGGATTTGTGCGGAAGAAGTCGGTGGCCTTTGTGCCGGCGGTGAGCCAACCGATCCGGGTGCCGGCGGATGCCGACTTTGTGATCGAGGGAACGGTGGATCCAAAGGGGGATGCGGTGGAGGAAGGGCCTTTCGGGGATCACACCGGATTTTACACTCCGGTGGACAAGTATCCGCGGTTCAACATCACGGCAATCACGCACCGCAGGGACGCGGTCTATCCGGCCACCGTGGTGGGCAGGCCGCCGATGGAGGATTTTTGGCTGGGATCGGCCAGTGTCCGGATCCTCATGCCGGTGCTGAAGATGAACTTCCCGGAGCTGGTGGATTTGGCCCTGCCGGCGGAGGGGGTCTTTCACAATCTGGCCTTTGTCAGCCTGAAGAAGCAGTATCCCTACCAGGCCTTCAAGTTGATGCACGGCCTCTGGGGAGCCGGGCAGATGATGTTCACCAAGATGATCGTGGCGGTGGATGAGCACGTGAACGTGCACGACACGAGCGAGGTGCTCTTCTATCTTGGAGCAAACGTGGATCCCGAGCGTGACACCATCTTCATCAAAAGTCCCTGCGACAGCCTGGATCATGCGCCGAGTGTGCCCAACGTGGGCAGCCACATGGGGATCGACGCGACGCGCAAGCTGCCGGGAGAAGGGTACACGCGGGGCTGGCCGGAAGAGTGCCGGACCACCCCCGAGGTGGCGGCCCGGGCGCGGGAGCTTCTGCAAGCAGCTCGCCGGCTGGCATGATCCAGTCCTTTGCGGAATCAGAAACTGAAAATCTTTTTCATGAGGAAAAAAGCCGGAGATACGCTGCGATTGCACGGGTTGCCCTGCGGAAACTGATTCAGCTGAACCAAGCGGGAAGTCTAAAGGATTTGGCTGTGCCCCCCGGGAACCGGCTGGAGGCCCTGCAGGGAAAGCGGAAGGGAGAGCACTCCATCCGGATCAACCAGCAGTGGAGGCTGGTCTTTACTTGGGGACCGAAGGGGCCGGAGCAGGTGAAGATCGAAGACTACCATTGACGACCCGTTATAACGCAGTACGTTATAGCCATGGCCGGTCCCATCACCCCTGGGGAAATCCTGCTGGAGGAGTATCTCAAGCCGATGGGGATTTCTCAAAACGCGATGGCGCGGGCCCTGCGGGTGCCGCCGCGGGCAATCAATGAGATCGTGCTCGGCAAAAGGGCGATCTCTCCGGTGATGTCGATCCGCTTCGGAAAATTTTTCAACCAGTCCGAACATTTCTGGCATGGCATCCAGGTGGAGTGTGATTTCCGGGCGCTGGCAAAGCGGCGGAAGCAGATCGTGGCCAGAGTTCGGCCCGTCCAAGAACTGTTGGCCGCCTGACCGATGATGAAACTGGTCGTGGCGGTGACCGGGGCGAGCGGATCGATTTATGCGCAGCGGTTGCTGGCGGAGCTGGCGCAGGCGAAGGAGGTGGAAGAGTGCCACGTGGTGCTCAGCGCCTACGCCAAGCAGGTGGCGGCGGCGGAACTGGGGGCGAAGGGCCTGGGGATCCCCAAAAAAATCAAGGTGCACGGGGACAAGACGATGGAGGTGCCGTTCGTGAGTGGCTCCGCCCCGTTCCAGGCGATGGTGATTGCGCCGTGTTCGATGGGAACGCTCGGACGTATCGCGCACGGCTACAGCGACAGCACGATCACCCGGGCGGCCGACGTTTTTCTCAAGGAGCGGAGGAAACTGATCGTTGTGCCCCGGGAGACGCCCTGGAATCTGGTACAGGCCCGGAACGTGGTGACGCTGCTGGAAGCGGGGGCCACGGTGATTCCGGCGGTTCCCTCGTTTTACGGCAAACCGAAAACCGTGGAGCAGGTGGCGGACACGGTGGTCGCCCGCATCTTGGATCATCTCGGGATCCGAAACGATCTGGTCAAGAGGTGGAAAACCCCGGTGCCGCAGGACTGAGGCGAAACTTCCCGCTTAAACTTCCACCCAAAAAGGGCATTATTCCGCCATGCCCTACGCCCAAGTAGAAACGATCGCCGGGGTGCCGGTGGCGTTCCGGGCGGGGACGGATGCGCCCGGGGTGGCGGCCGGACTATTTTATGCGGCGGGTTCCCGCTGGGAACATGAGCAGGAGCACGGGGCGGCCCATTTTGTCGAGCATCTGCTTTTCAAGGGCACGAAGAAGAGAACCTGCAAGGAATTGAGCCGGGAGGTGGAGGGCCGGGGTGGGGATCTCAACGCCTACACCAGCGAGGAGGCGATGTGCCTGCACGGGCGGGTCCCGGCGGGCCACGGCGCCAAGTTGGTGTCCCTTTTGGCGGAGATGGCATTGGAGTCGGTCTTCCCGCCTGACGAAGTGGAGCGTGAGCGCGGCGTGATCACGGAGGAGATCCGGATGATGGAGGATCAGCCGGCGGCCGTGGCGGGGGAGGCCCTGAACTCCATTCTTTGGCCTGGGCAGGGCATCGGGCGGCCCATCGCCGGCACGATGCAGTCGGTGGGCTCGATTCCACGGCAAGGACTGATGGACTACTGGAAACGGAGAGTGCGGGGACTTCGACCGGTTTTGGTGGTAGCAGGCGGGATTCCGGAGAAGGAGGCGAGAGACACCGCGCGCAAGTCGCTGGCCCGCGTGGGCAAGGCGGCCCCCCAACAACCGGTGAAGGCCAAACGGGTCCAGGCCCGGGAAGTGCGGGTGAAGGCGGTGGCCAAGCCGGTCCAGCAGGTCAACTTGGCCGTGGGCATGTATGCGTTCGGGCGGATGGATCCGCGCCGGCACGCTTTGCGGATCTACAGCGTGATTTTGGGCGAGGCGATGAGCTCGCGGCTTTTCCAACGTCTCCGCGAGGAGGAAGGACTGGTGTATTCGGTTTCCAGCGGGGCCCACCTGCAGGCCGATGACGGCGCTTTTTACATCTCCGCCGGGTTGGAGCCCGGGAACGTCGGGAAAGCCCTGGGGATCATTGCGGAGGAAATGGGCGAGCTGGCCCGGAAAGGTCCGGGGATGGCGGAGTTAAAGCGGGCGAAGGATTACGCCACCGGACAGTTTGCGCTGGGGCTGGAGGGAACCACCCAGCAGATGTTCTGGGTGGGCGATTCGCTCATGACGCGGGGTCGGGTGGTGGAACCGTCCGAATCGCTGGAAAAGTTCAAAGCAGTCGACGCCAAGGCGGTGCAGGCGGTGGCCCGGGAGATTTTTCAGCCCGGAAAAATCTGTGTGGCGGCGGCCGGACCCGAGCTGGCCACCGAGACGTTCACCTCGCTGTGCCGACCCCTGGGAGCGGCATGAGTTCCCTGGATCGCCTGGCGGCGGGAATTCCCAAGGCGGAACTGCATCTTCATCTGGAGGGAACGCTCGAACCGGAAATGGTCTTCCAGCTGGCCAGGAAACACGGCGTGAAGCTGAAGTTTCCCGACGCCGAAGCGCTGCGAAGGGCTTACCAATTCAAGGACCTGCAGTCTTTTCTCGACCTTTACTACGAGGGTGCCGGCGTCCTTCGCGACGAGGAGGACTTCCGCGTGCTGACGGCAGCCTATCTCGACAGGGCGCGGCGCGACGGGGTCTGGCATGTGGAGCCGTTCTTTGATCCCCAGACCCACACCGCGCGGGGGGTTTCCGTTAAAACGGTGGTCGACGGGATTGTCGCCGCCCTGCGGGAGTCCGAGAAGAAACACGGGATCACCTGGCGGCTGATTCCCTGTTTCCTGCGGCATCTCAGCGAGGAGGACGCGCTGAAGACCTGGGAAGAGCTCAAGCCGTTCCAGAAGTTTTTCAGCGCGGTGGGATTGGATTCTTCGGAAAAGGGAAACCCCCCGAGCAAGTTCGCACAGGTCTTTCAAAAAGTCCGCGAGGCCGGACTCAAGGTGGTGGCCCATGCGGGAGAAGAGGGACCGCCTGCCTACATCCGGGAGGCGCTGGATCTGTTGCAGGCGGTGCGGATCGACCACGGGGTCCGTTGCACGGAGGATGCGGGTCTGGTGAAGGAGTTGGCGAAAAAGAGGATCCCCTTGACGACCTGCCCCCTCTCCAATGTGCGGCTTCGCGTGTACCAAAAGCTGGAAGAGCATCCGCTGAAAAAACTACTGGAGGCCGGAGTCAGCGTGACGGCCAATGCGGACGACCCTCCTTACTTTGGTGGCTACCTGCTGAAGAACTGGACGGAGTGCATCCGCGCCCTGCAACTGCAGGCGGACCATGTGGCGCAGCTGGCCCGAAACTCCTTTGAGGGCAGCTTTCTCTCCGAGGCCGAAAAGAAAAAGTGGATCGGGGAAGTGGAAAAGTTTGCGGCCAAAACGGGGGCTTAATTCCAAATGATGCTGTCCGAACCGGTCGCAGCAGTGGTGCGGGGGGATTACGGCGGCGGGGTTGTCTATCTGGGGCGGGAACCGGAGTTGGTGCTCACAGGTCGGGCGGGGGACATGAGTCTCCTGGAAGAGGCCTTGGCGAAAAAAAGCCGGCGGCAGGAGTCTTGGGACCAGCCCCATCCGCCCGGGGCGGCGATCGGCGCCTTTGATTTCGACGGCAACTGGCACTTCTCTTTTTTTCCTGTCTTGGAGGTCCGGTCCGCATCCGATCTTTGGCCGGAAGGCGGGCCGGCGGCGACCGCCGGGCTCGGGGAGGAGGATTGGACCTGCGGCACCGGAAGGGAGGCCTATGCCGCGATGGTGCGTTCGGCCCAGGAGGAAATCCGTGAAGGTGAAATTTACCAGGTAAACCTCGCCCGTTTTCTGCACCGCACGGTGGAGGGGCTCGAGCCTTGGAAGTTTTTCCGATGGCTTTGGCGGACGGGTCAGGCCCCGCGGAGTTTCTTTTACCGGGCGGGGGACAAAGCCCTGGCCGGTGCTTCGATGGAGCTTTTTCTGGGCATCGAAGGAGATCGGATCGTGACGCAGCCGATCAAAGGAACACGTGCCCGCGAGGCCAGCCGGGAAGGGGATGAGCGGGCGGCGTTGGAGCTGGGGACGAATCCCAAGGAAGTGGCGGAGTTGATTATGATCACCGACCTTCTGAGAAACGATCTGGGGGCGGTTTGTCAGTATGGAACCGTGCAGGCACGGGATCTGGTGCGGCGACGGAGCTATTCCCATGTTCACCACCTTTACTCCACGGTCGAGGGGAGGCTGCGGCCTGAATTCGGACCCGTGGCGGCGGTTCGGGAGTGTCTGCCGGGGGGCTCGGTGACGGGTGCGCCCAAGCGGCGGGCGGTGGAAATTCTGCACCAGCTGGAGGCGGAGCGGCGGGGTTATTACACAGGGGCGGTGGGATATTTCGGCTACGACGGCACGGCGCGTTTTGCGATGGGGATCCGGATGGCGGAGATGGAGGGAACCCAGGTGCGTTGCGGGGTGGGCAGCGGGATCACCGCCACTTCGGATCCGGAGGGCGAGTATGAGGAGACCAGAATCAAGGCACGGGTTCTGACGGAGGCGATGGCGGCCTATCTGGCGGCGCGGACGGTCCGGGTGTGAGCGGTGCGGACATGGTGCCGGTTTCCGATGCCGGCTTCCGGCATGGCGTCGGAGTGTTTGAGACGGTGCGGGTCCATGACGGGAAGGCGACCTGGCGGGAATGGCATCTTGAATCGATCCGGGAGTCGGCCCGGACGCTGGGCTTGGAGGTCAATGAAAAGCCCCTAGTCCAAGTGCCGGCCGTGCACGGGCTCTGGCGCTGGTTTGTGACTGAGACCGGGACGATGACCTCGTGGAGCGAGGGGATCGAGCTGCCGCCGGCGGCCTACCGTCTGGACCTGGCGGAGACGGGGGTTTGGTCGACCTCTTGGGAGGCGCGGTTCAAGACGCTGAGTTATCTCAACCGGATCCAGGCCCGACGGGAGGCGGAAAGACCGGACGAGGAAAGGGTGATGCTGAACGAAAGGGGTGAAATCGCCTCGGCCTCGATGGCGAACCTGTTCTGGGTAAAAGATGGAAAGTTGAAGACGCCCGCCCGGGAGTGCGGTTGCCGGGGGGGCACGGTTCGGCGGTGGGTTTTCGAAAGGAGCGGCAAAAAGGTGGAGGAGGGAAGATGGAAAAAAGAGGAGTTGGATGAAGCCGAGGAGATTTTTTTGAGCAACACACGGATTGGGATCAAACCAGTCCGTTCTTGGCGGGGAAAAAAGGTGCCGGGGGGAGGGTTGGCAGGGGAGCTGGCCGAGATGTTTTGGAAAGATTCCGTTTAGGTCGGGGATTGAGGCGGAGAGCCGGTTTCCTTAGCGTGTGAGTTCCATGCGTTGGACCCAAGCCCTGCTCAACACCCTCCGGGAAGCCCCGGCGGAAGCGGAGATCGCCAGCCACCGGCTGATGTTACGGGCTGGCCTCATCCGCAAATTGGGTGCAGGGCTGTATTCTTTTCTTCCCTTGGGGCTCCGCGCCCTGCGCAAAGTCGAAAAAATCATCCGGGAAGAGATGGATCGGGCGGGGGCGCTGGAGGTGCTGATGCCGGGGCTGCAGCCGCCGGAGCTTTGGGAGAAAAGCGGGCGGATCACGGCGGCGGCGGACGTGCTGTTTCATGTGAAGGATCATCAGGAAAGACGTTGGGTGCTGGGTCCGACTCACGAGGAGGTAGTGACGGATTTGATGGCGGGCGAGGTGCAGAGCTACCGGCAACTGCCGCGGACGTTGTATCAGATCCAGACCAAGTACCGGGATGAGATCCGGCCGCGGTTTGGGTTGATGAGGGCCAAGGAATTCCTGATGAAAGACGCCTATAGCTTCGATACTGAGGAAGCCGGGGCAAAGAAGAGCTATGAGGCGATGGTGGGAGCCTATCGGAAAATTTTTGAAAGGACGGGTCTGAAGGCCTTGCAGGTGGAGGCGGACACGGGGGTGATGGGCGGGGCGAGTTCGCACGAGTTCAACGTGCCGGCCGAAATTGGAGAGGGGGAGGTTGTGACGGAGGAGGGTGGGGACTACGCCGCGGCCATGGAAAAGGCCGAGGGCAAGCCAACGGCGCGACAAGCCTCCGCGGGAAAGCTGGAGAAGTTCCCAACCCCCGGGATCCGGACGATTGCGGATTTGGAGAAAAAACACGGGGTGGCGGCGATGGACCAGGTGAAGACGCTGGTTTTCACCAACGGAAAGGAGACCGCTTTGGTGCTGGTTCGGGGAGATGATGAGGCACAGGAGGCGAAGGTGGCGCGGGCTTTGGGGTCAGGCTATCGCCCGGCCGCGGATGCGGAGATTAAGGAGGCCTTGGGGGCATCGCCGGGAAGTCTGGGGGCAGTGGCCAGCACCCTGGCTGGAAAGAAAATTACAGTGGTGGCGGATCTGGTGCTGAAGGGGCAGATAGGGATGACGACCGGGGCCAACGAGAATGGATTTCATTTCAAGGGGGTGGAGGTGGAGAAGGACCTGAAGATCGACACGTGGGCGGATGTGCGGACGGTGCGGGAGGGGGATCTCTCCGCGGGCGGCAAGAAATTGAAGGTGAGCCGGGGGATCGAGGTGGGGCATGCGTTTTTGTTGGGAACCAAGTACAGCACGGCACTGGGCGCAAAGTTTTTGGATCCACATGGGAAGGAGCAACCGGCGGTGATGGGCTGTTACGGGATCGGGGTGACGCGGACGCTCCAGGCCGTGATCGAGGTCCACCATGATAAGGATGGGATTCAGTGGCCGGCGGCGGTGGCGCCTTACACGGTGATGGTGGTGACGTTAGATCTGGCGGACGCGGCCGTGAAAAAAGCGGCGGACGAGGTGATTGCCTCCCTGGAAAAAGCGGGGATTGATTATCTTTGGGACGACCGGGACGAGCGACCGGGCGTGAAGTTCAAGGATTCGGACCTGCTGGGTTTTCCTTGGCGGATCACGCTGGGAGCGAAGTCGCTGGCAGCTGGCGGGGTGGAAATCAAGTGTCGGCGAACGGGGGCGATGGAATTGGTGCCGCCGGCCCAGGCGGGGTCCTGGGTCCAAAATAAGCTGACCCATTGACGGCCAGCCGAGGAGCTAATCACTCCGACCGCTTGCGCTTGGTGTGGTCGAGAATCTTTTTACGAAAGCGGAGGTTTTTCGGGGTGACTTCGAGGTATTCGTCCTCGGCCAAATATTCCAAGCCGCGCTCCAGGCTGTGTTTCAACGGAGGACTGAGCTGAATTCCTTTGCCATCCCCTTGGGAGCGCATGTTGGTCAGATGCTTTGATTTGCAGGGATTAACCACCATGTCTGCCGGGCGGGAGTTTTCCCCCACGACCATGCCGGCATAAATTTCCTCCTGGGGTCCAACGAAAAGGATTCCGCGCTCCTGGAGGCCATCCAAGGCGTAGGCCGTGGAGGTGCCGGGCTCGAGGGCGACGAGGACGCCGTTGATCCGAGCAGGAATCTCTCCACGGAACGGGCCGTACTCCCGGAACAGATGGGAGATGATCCCCATGCCCTTGGTCAGGTTTTGGAGATCCGTTTCGAACCCGATCAGGCCACGGGTGGGAATCGCCGCACGGATCGAAGTGTTGTCCCCGTTGGGCTTCATGTCTTCGATCTCGGCCTTGCGACCGGCCAAGTTGCCCATGATGTCGCCAAGGGCGAACGAAGGGATCTCCGCGTAAAGGGTTTCGATGGGCTCGAGGACCGAGCCGTCTTCCGCCTTTTTGAAAATGACCTCCGGACGGGAGACCAGAACCTCAAATCCTTCCCGGCGCATTTGTTCCAAGAGGATGGCGATCTGCATCTCCCCCCGGGCCTTGATTTCAAAGGATCCGGCTGAGCCGCCGTCCGTGAAACGGAGACTGACATTGGTGCGGATCTCCTTTTCCAACCGTTCGCGGAGATGGCGGGCCGTGAGAAATTTGCCTTCCCGGCCGGCCAGAGGGGAGTCATTCACCAGAAATTGCATGTGAATGGTGGGTGGATCGATGGCGACAAAGGGCAGGGGGGTGCGGTCCGGCTTATCCGCGATGGTGACGCTGATTTCGGGAGTGGCCAGGCCGGCCAAACCGACGATGTCGCCGGCGGAGGCACTTTCGATTTCAATGCGCTCCAGGCCCCGGTGGGAAAAGAGTTTGGTGACCCGTCCGGTCTCAGGCTTGCCCTCAGGATTAAGGGCGGCGACTGGGTCCCCCATTTTGATGGTGCCGGAGACGATTCGGCCGATGGAAATACGTCCGACAAAATCCGAGTGGTCGAGGTTGGCAACAAGCATGGCGAAAGGAGCGTCCAGATCGCCGGGAGGCGGGGGAACCACCTGGAGAATGGTGTCGAAGAGCGGCTTCATGCCGGCGGCCTTGATTTCCGGGGTGACCTTACCCTCCCATTTCAGGGTGGCGTAGCCCTCTTTGGCGGAAGCGTACACGGCGGGGAAGTCGAGCTGGGCGTCGGTGGCTTCGAGTTCAAGAAAGAGCTCAAAGACCTGGTCGAGGACCTTTTTGGGATCCGCGTTCTCACGATCAATCTTGTTGAGAACGACGATGGGTTTGGCGCCGACGGCCAGGGCTTTGCGGAGGACGAACTTGGTCTGGGCCTGGGGACCTTCGGCAGCGTCCACCACGAGGAGCACCCCGTCAATCATCCGGAGGATGCGCTCCACTTCTCCTCCAAAGTCGGCGTGGCCGGGGGTGTCGACGATGTTGACCCGGGTGCCCTCGTACTCGAAAGCGGCGTTCTTGGCGCGGATGGTGATGCCCCGTTCCCGCTCCAAGTCCATGGAGTCCATCATCCGTTCCGCCACGACCTGGTTGGATCGAAAGGTGCCGGCTTGGCGCAGGAGTTGGTCCACCAGGGTGGTCTTCCCGTGGTCCACATGGGCGATGATCGCGATGTTCCTGAGTTTTAGGTTCGCCATAAAAATCCCAAACTAGCAGGTTTCCCGCCTGGGGCGAGGATGGATTTTGAAAAATCGACATTTCCCCGCCCTCCCCAAGGCCTCCATAATGGAATTCTATGAAATCCACCCGCTATTTGGTCGTGTTTGCCGCCCTGGCTGCGATTGCCGGGCTCATGTGGCTCTACAAAGGAAAGGATTGGCTGATCCGTGACGCGATCGTGAGCGCCACGGAAAAGGCCACCGGGGTCAATGTGCATCTGGGTAGCATCCGGGTGGAGCTGACCAAGGGCGACGGACAGCTGAAGGATTTCCGTTTGGGCAACCCGAAGGGGTTCAGCCGCGAAGAGCTTCTGGCCATCGGCAAAGGAAGCGTGGATCTGGATCTCAAATCCATAGCCGAGGAAGTAATCCGCGTCCAAAAGGTCGACCTCAACGATGTTTCCATCCTGTTTGAAGGGAGTGGAAAGAGAAACAACATGAACGCCCTGAAAGCCCAGGTGAACGAACGCTCCTCCCGCCCACAAAAGGGCAAGGCGGAGAAAGAGAAAAGAATCCGGATCGCGTCCCTGGTCATGAACAACGTGAAGTTGGACGTGCGGATGTCCGGGATCGCCAAGATGGGGAACCTCAGCCTCGGTACCATCCGCATGAACAATCTGGGGGGCGCCAACGGGGCTCCCGCCTCGGAAATCGCCGCGCAAATTTCCAACGAGATCAGCTCACGGGCCACGACCGCGGTGATCCAGAACATGGCCCAACTAGCCGGGCAGATGGGGCAGGATGTGACGAAGTTTGCGGAGGGTTTCGGGATGGAAGTGCCCGGGGTGGTGCAAGAGGCCGCCGGGTTTCTGCAAAACCTGTTCAAGTAAGCCCCGGTTTTTCGGGATGAGCCCGTCGGAGGATTCGCTCGCTTGGGCGTGCGTGCGGGGCTTGGCCCGGGGGGCCTCCCGCCTGGTGTTGGTAGACGCCGGGATGGGCGGCAGAAAAATCAAAGCCGGGGTTTTGCTGGGGGCGGGTTTGGCCTTGGCCCGGAGACTCCGCCAGGAAGTTGCGCAGCCCCGGATCGGGATCCTTCTTCCTCCGGGAGCGGGCGGGGCCATTGCCAACCTGGCTTGCGTCTTGGCGGGGAAGACGCCGGTGAATCTGAATTTTACCTCCGGGCGTGGGGCGGCTGAATCGGCGGTCCGTCAGGCCGGGCTGGGCACCTTGATCACGGCCAAGGCGATGGAAGAAAAAGTGGGGGAGCATCTTCCCCGGACGGACCGAAAGCTGGATTTGGGGGTGATGCTAAAAAAGGAAAAGAAGGCGGCGGTATTCTGGTCTTTTTTGGCGGTCCTGTTGCCGGCGGACTGGTTGGCGACTTTGGCCGGAGTGTCCCGAAATGGGGGGGATCTTGAGGCTGGACTTCTCTTCACCAGCGGGAGCACGGGGGAGCCCAAGGGGGTGGTTCTGACGCATCGGAACCTTCTGGCGAATTTAGTGCAAATTGAGGGGGCGCTAGGGGATCTCAAGATCGGGTCCCTGCTGGGATGTCTGCCGTTGTTCCATAGTTTTGGCTTCACGGTGACTCTCTGGTGGCCGCTCACCGGGGGACCGCGGGTGGTCACCTACCCAAGCCCTCTTGATCCCCATGCCTTGGGGGAAGTGATTCATGGGCACGGGGTGGAGTTGGTGGTGACCACCCCGACCTTTTTGCGGACGCTCATGCGGCGGACGGGCAAGGAAAAGCTCGGGGCGTTGCGGATGGTGGTGACCGGAGCCGAAAAACTGCCGTCCTCCCTGCGAAAGGAGTTTGAGGAGAAAATCGGGGTCAAGGTCTATGAGGGCTATGGGATGACCGAGGCCTCGCCGGTCGTCTCGGTGAATGTGCCTGGGGCGGAGCGACCGGGATCGGTGGGCAAACCGGTCCAAGGAATGGAGGTTCGGACTGTGGACGAGATCACCCGGAAGGTTTTGCCGGCGGGAGAGGCGGGAATCCTCGAATTTAAGGGTGAGAATGTGTTTCCCGGCTATCTGGATCGTCCGGATTTAACCGAGAAGGTTCTCTGCTCGGGCTGGTATCACTCGGCAGATTACGGGCGACTGGATCAGGACGGCTTTCTCTTTATCGAAGGACGGCGGGCGCGCTTTTCCAAGATTGGGGGGGAAATGGTTCCCCATGGCGTGGTGGAAGAGCATCTCTCCGCATGGTGTAAAAAAGCAGGTCACCATGGGGAAGGCGGCCTCGAGGTGATGGTGACAGCTGTGGAGGATGAGAGAAAAGGCGAGTCTCTGGTGGTGCTGCACTGCATCGATCTGGATCCTGCGCAGGTGGAGAAGGCTTTGCGGGAGGCGCAGCTCCCGAATCTTTGGATTCCGAAAAAGTTCAAACGGGTGGAAAAGATTCCCCTGTTGGCGAGTGGAAAGCTGGATCTGGCGGCAGCACGAAAATTGGCGCAGTCTTAACCCGGTCAGGCGCTGTTAGCTCAATCGGATAGAGCATCTGACTTCGGATCAGAAGGTTAGAGGTTCGAGTCCTCTACGGCGCAAATCTCTTTCGGTCGTTCCTCCCAAGGTCCGCCTTGTCCGTTTTTGACCTCTGACCCCGAAGGAGGGAGTTAGCGGGTTTGGCGGAAGAGAATTTGGGGTAAGAACGGAAGCGCCAAAGAAAGATTCCAGCTTAAGGATTGGCCGAGTGGATGAAGCACGGCCTGCTGAAGTCGGCGGGCCCAGCGAAGCCGGGAGGTGAAGACGCGATCGAGCGAGCCGGCAATTTCTCGAGAACATGAATCCCAATCCAGATTTCCGGCCGACCATGCCGACAAAGGTCCGGCCGCCAGGAACGCACCCTCCAAGGCCATGGACATGCCGTTGCCGGTGAGCGGGGGAATCATGGTCAGGGCGTCTCCCACCCGAACCCCGGCTTGGGAGGAGGCCCGAAGAGGTTGAAAAGAAAGGGCGGAAACCGAGGAGAGGGAGTTTTCATCCCAACAAGCGTCCTGGAGTCGATGGAAAAGCGCCGAACCCGGCTGACCCATCAACCAGCCTCGCCATTGCCGTGCCAAGTCGGGAATGGTTGCCCGGGTGCGAAAAAGGCCGCAGACGTTCACCCGGTTTTCCTCCACGGCGCAAAGGCCGACGTAGCCGTGCGGGGTCAGATGCATCTCGAGGTTGTTTCCCATGGGCAGATCCAAGGCATGCGCCTTGAGACCGATCCAGCGCCAACCCTCCTCGCGAATCGCCGGTTTGCGTCCCGTCGCCGTCACCCAGCCCTCCGCTTGGCTGGCGTCCTGTCGGGTCCGGACGTGAAGGACACCGCCGGAACGAGAGAATTCCCGGGCCAGCAGTTCATCCAAACGATAGCGGGAGAGGCAAACAGCCGGCCGGGGCAGGGTTTGCCCCGGCAGCGCTTGGTCGCCGCGAAAGATCATGAGACCGGAAGAACTCCGAGCGCCGGCCTGGCTTAGAGTTTTTTGGGGAAGCACGGAGAAAAGAAGATCACTTCCCCTTCCGCTGAGGTACTCCCCGCAGACGCGGTGGCGGGGGTAAGAGCCGGATTCGAAAAGTTCGACAGGAACACCCGTCTGGCGGAGCCGCAGACCCAAGGTAAGTCCAGCCAGTCCGCCCCCGACGATGTGGACCGTTTTCACTCAGTTTTTGTGGAGGAAAAAAAGTGGGTGAAAGGTCCGGCCGCTTTCTCCCCAAGGTGCCAACCGGTTCGGTGCGGCCAGAGAAGACCCAGTTCATTTCCGGTAAATCCAGCTTCCACACTGGCGCGGGCATCATGGCGGGTGACGGGATGACAGCCAATCAGGCCGAGGCTTCGGGCCGCCCAGCAAGCCAGCCGACCACGCCGGGGTTCAGCGGCGGCAAAGCAGCCGGTTTTCCGGGCCAAGGCCGAAAACAGGCGCGTGATTTCCGGGTCCTGGAGGTGATGGAGAAAGAGGTTGGCCAAAGCGGCATCGAGGGCCGGCCCCTCCTCCACCCATGCAGAAACGTCGGCCGTGATCACGGTCGGAAGCCAGTTGCAGCGTCGCAAATGGTTGAGGGTGGATTCCGGAACGACGGGCTGGCGATCGACAAAAAAAATCCGCGCTCCATGTCCTCCTTTTGGGTAGGCCCGCAGGAGAACCGTGCCGAGGAGGGAGCCGTCACCGGCGCCCAGATCTGCCAACGAGGCGGGTGGCCGCGAGGGATATTCTTGAGAAAACCACCGGGTCCAGAGGGAAACCTGTCCAAGGAGTGGATGGAGGCGCTGGAGATCCCGGCGGCTGGCTTGCGCGGCGGGATCGGTGGGAGCGAGGGTGTCGAGAATTTCGGGAGTGAGACGGCGGGCTTTCAACGCCGCACCTCCAGAAAAGCCCCAAAGCTGGAAAAGCCAGCGCCAAAAGAGGCCAGCCACCAAAGGCCGTCTGGAACACCGTTTTGCAAGGCGGCCTGCAGGGCGAAAAGACAGGAGGGACTGCTCATGTTGCCGTGGTGGAGAAGAACGGAGGAGCTGGGCTCGGTCTGTTTTTCCGTCAGGCCAAACTCGCGTCGTAGCGCACGGAGAACCTCCCGGCCGCCGGCATGCCAGATCCACCCGGTCACCTCGGCTGGCGTTCGTCCATGCTGTTGGCAGGCGCGGTCAAACACCGTGCGGGCGTGGCGGGCGGAAAGGGAGGGAACCTCCGCCGAGAGAAGATTCCGCAGCAATCCGCGGCGGTGGTCGAAACGCAGGTGTTCGCGGTGCTCCGGGGCGGAATGGCGGGCCGAGCCGGTCCATTGGATGGAAGGACCCTTTTGGGATGGTTCGGTCCCAAGCACCACGGCGGCGGCCCCATCCCCGAAGAGGCAGGCACTGATCAAAACCCCCGGATCGTCATCGAGATAGGAGGCGGCGGAGCAAATCTCCACGCAAGCCACCAAAACACGGCGGGCTCCGCCCGATTGAAGCAGGGAGGCGGCCTGATCCAGCGCGGGGAGAGCGGCACCGCATCCCTGGCCGACGAGATCCAGAAGCTTGGCGGCGGGAGGCAGTTGGAGGCTTTCCGCAACATAACTGGAAAGCCCGGGGCAAAGATAGCCCGTGCAGGTTGTCACGATCAGGGCATCGATTGAGTCAGCGGTCAGACCGGATTGATCCATCGCGTGACGGGCGGCAGAAGCAGCGAGTGCGGGGGCGTGCTGACGGAAACGCGCCATCATGGAGTCGGGTTGAAACTCAAAGGCCTCCCTGACCTCCTGCAAGGCGAGATGGCGGCGTTCGATGCCGTTTTTGCCCGAGAGCACCTTACGCAGGAGTTGGCGGGATTTTTCGGTCAAACCGGCAAAGGTGGCGTCGGACTCCAGGGTATGCAGGACCTCCGCCTGGGCAAAGGAGCGGGCAGGAACGGCAAAGCCAAGGGACTGGAGGTACATGAGTTGGTTAAAGGCGTGAGGTTTAGGGGGAAGGAAAAGGATGAACCAAGGAGCGTTCGAGGCAAAAAGAACTCAAAGGAGTTTGCGGAGCTGGGCGAGGGTGCGGGTGTTAACGACATCCCCGGCGCGAAGCCAACCCTTGCGGGCGACGGTGGTGCCGAGATCCAGAAAACGGAGGTGTTCGGTCTTATGGGCGTCCGGATTCAGACAGCAGAGAATGCCCAGATCGCGGGCACGGTGCCACCAGCGCCAGTCGAGATCGAGGCGCCACGGGTTGCAGTTGAGCTCGATCCAGGTTCCGGTGGCGGCGGCGGCCTCCAAAACTTTGGGAAGGTTGACGGGGTAGGGCTCCCGTTCCAGGAGTAGGCGACCTGTGGGATGGCCCAGACAGGTCACGTGGGGACTTTCCATCGCGCGGATCAGCCGGGTGGTGTTCTCCTTTTCATCCGAGCTGAAGCCGGCGTGGATGGAAGCGATGACGTAGTCGAGCTCCGCCAGCACCGAATCGGGAAAATCCAGCTTTCCGCCCTTGAGGATATCGCATTCGGTGCCGGCCAGAAGAACGCAGGCCGGCTTCTTGCGGTTATAGGACCGGATGGCCTCGACCTGGGTGAGGAGCTTTTTTTCGTCGAGGCCGTGGGCCTGGAAAGAGGAGCGGGAGTGATCGGCGATCCCCAGCCATTGCAGTCCGAGTTTGGCGGCGGCCTGGGCCATGGCTTCCAGGGTGTCCTGGCCATCGCTCGCGACCGTATGGTTGTGAAGGCAGCCCCGGATCTCTTCCCGCGTCACCAGAGCGGGGAGCTTTTTTTTCTCAGCGGCAGGGATTTCCCCCATGTCTTCGCGAATTTCGGGGGGCATGTAGTCCAGTCCCAGCGCACGGTGGAGGTCTTTTTCCTCCTTCAGGGGGATAGGTTTTTTCGAGCCCTCCGCGAACAACCCCCATTCACTAAGGTGCATGCCACGTTCGATTGCCCTTTGGCGCATGGAGATGTTGTGCTCCTTGCAGCCGGTGAAATGTGCCAGAGCCGTGGCCCAAGCCTCGGTGGGAACCACCCGCAGATCACAGGGGAGACCGCCAGGGAGCAGGACACTCGACTTGGTTTCGCCGTGGGCCACGACCTTTTCCACCAGGGGGGAGGAGGTGAATGCTTTCATGACTTCCTTGGGACGGGCCGAAGCGGCGATCAGGTCGAGATCCTTGACCACCTCTTTGCCCCGACGAAGGCTGCCGCCGATTTCGGCTTTTTGAACGGCAGGGCATTTTTTCAGGGAGGCAAGGAGATCCCGGGCCACCGGCAGGACGTCCCCCATTCGGTGAAGTTTTCCGTAAGCGGCCCGCCGGGCGATGGCCTCCAGAAGGTTGGCGGCGGTTTTTTCCCCGAAACCCTCGAGCGAGGCCAGCCGGCCATCGCGGCAGGCCTTCTCGAGGCTCTCCTGTGACTCGATCTTCAGTTTTTCCCGGAGGACCTTGAGCTTCTTGGGTCCGAGACCGGGCAGGTCGAGCAAGGAAAGCAGGCCGGAGGGAATGGAGGCGCGCAGATTTTCGAGGTAAGGAAGCTTGCCGGTGGTGACCAGGGTGGTGATTTTTTCCCGGAGAGCCTCGCCGATGCCGGGGAGCTCCCCGAGCTTTCCGGTCCGGACCAGCTCCTCCAGGTCGGCAGGCGCGGTTTCCAGGGTACGGGCGGCGGTCTGGTAGGCCCGGCATTTGAATGGGTTTTCGCCCTGAAGCTCAAGGATGGTGCCGATTTCCCGCAGGGCAGAGGCGGCCACGTCCTTGGTCATGGGAAAAATGTAGTCGTTTTTCACGCCCAAGGGAGACGAAAGGCAGGGTTGCAGTTGCCTGCCTCATGGGGAAGGGCGATGCTTTGGGAGTCATCCTATGAGCGCCGCGTTCAACGACTACGTGCTGACGACCAGCCTGGAACAAGGTTGGGTGACGAACGAGCAGGCCGACCAGGTGCGGGTGGTGCTGGCCGCCAACCCGGCGGTGGCGGCCCTGGACTTGATGGAGGAGCAGCAACTGTTGCCTTCGGAGCATGTGAAAATCCTGCGGGATCTGATCGCCCAGGCGGGAGGAGGAGTGGAACAGGATCCCGGTGTGATCCGGGCTTATTTGGAGACGGCTGTGCAGATGGGCGCAAGCGATCTGCACCTCGGACCCGATGCCCCGGCCTTGGTGCGGGTGTACGGGCAACTGGTTCCTCTGGAGGGGGCCGGGGCCCGGCAACTGGCCAAGGCGGAGACCGAGCAGTTGGCCCGTTCCTTTCTGACCCCCAAACAGACGGCGAAGGTTGAGGAGCACGGCTCGATCGACTTTTGTTATGACGCGTCCGGACTTGGCCGGTTCCGAACCAGCGTGGTCAGGCAGCGACGGGGTTGGGAATCCGTGTTTCGGGTCATTTCCTCCAAAATCCGAACGATGGATGAGCTGGGTCTGCCTCCAGTTCTGAAAACGCTGACGCGCTACCACAACGGTCTGGTGCTGGTCACGGGCGCGGTCGGCAGCGGAAAGTCCACGACCCTGGCCGCCATGGTTGACCACATCAACAAAGAGAGAAAAGACCACATCATCACCCTGGAAGATCCGATCGAGTATGTTTTCACGCCGGCGGGGTGCCAGGTGTCACAACGGGAAATCGGAAACAATTCCCAAAGCTTCTCCTCCGCCCTGCGGGCTTCCCTGCGTGAGGATCCCGACGTGATCATGGTGGGGGAAATGCGCGACCTGGAAACGATTTCCCTGGCCATCACCGCGTCGGAAACGGGGCACCTGGTGCTGGGCACGCTGCACACCAGCACGGCGGCCCGGACTTTGGACCGTTTGCTGGATGTCTTCCCGATCGACCAGCAGGCGCAGATCCGCACGATGGTCAGCGAATCCCTGCGGGGCATTGTTTGTCAGCAGCTGATTCCCCGGAAGGACGGAAACGGGAGGGCCCTCGCGCTGGAAGTCCTGGTCAACAACCCGGCGGTGGGAAACCTGATCCGCGAGGCCAAAACCTTCATGCTGCCCGGCGTCATGCAGACCGGGAAAAAACTCGGCATGCGCCTGATGGATGACAGCCTGCAGGAGCTGTTGGATCAGAATCTGATCACCCCGGAAGAGGCCTACCGCCGGGCGGAGAACAAAAAGGCCTTTGCGGCGTCTTTCGCCGGACAACAAAAATGAACCACCCCATCGACGAATTTTTCGGGGTGTTGGTGGAGCGGGGGGGGAGCGACCTGCACCTTTTGGAAAGTCAGCCGCCGAAAATCCGGCGGCACGGGGAAGTCATGCCGATCCGGGAGGAGCCCCTGACCCGCGAAGAGATGGTGCGACTGCTTCAACCCATCTGTTCCCCGCCGGCCTGGAAAAAGTTTTTGGAAACCGGGGATCTCGATTTCGCCTACGAAATGGATGAGGCCAACCGCTTCCGCTGCAACTTCTACAAGCAACTCCACGGGCTGGGCGCGGTTTTCCGGATCATCCCCACAAAGATCAAAACTCTCCAGGAGCTCGGGGTGCCGCCGGTGATTGAGGGATTCGGGAACTTCAAATCCGGCTTGGTGCTGGTGACCGGACCGACCGGATCCGGCAAATCCACCACTCTGGCCGCGGTTGTGGATTCCATTAACACCAAGTTTTCGCGTCACATTGTGACCATTGAGGAGCCCATCGAGTTTGTGCATCCCAACAAGAAATCGGTCATCACGCAGCGTGAGGTCCCGAACGAGACCCCGAGTTTCGCCACCGGCCTGAAAGCGGCCCTGCGTGAGGATGCCGACGTCGTTCTCGTCGGCGAGATGCGGGACCTGGAAACGATTGCCTTGGCCCTAACCGCGGCGGAGACCGGCCTCCTCGTTTTCGGGACCCTGCACACCAACAACGCCCGCAAAACGGTGGACCGCATCATCGACGCCTTTCCGAGCGACCAGCAGGAACAAATCCGGACCATGCTGGCCAACTCCCTGCGGGCGGTCTGCGCCCAGTTGCTGCTGAAGAGGTCGGATGGCGGAGGCAGGTTGGCGGTAAACGAAATCCTGGTCTCCAACAACGCCGTGGCGGCGATTATCCGTGAGGGGGCAACCATGAAGCTGAACGACGTCCTGAAAACGGGGAAAGCGGAAGGGATGCAGCTGATGGATGACGCGATTGCCGGGCATCTGCAGGCCGGAAGGGTTTCCCCGATGGAGGCTTACATGAAGGCGATCGACAAACAGCGCTTTCAGGAGCTGTTGCCCAAAGATTCGGGGATCGGATGAGCTGCGAGCGGACGGTGCCGGAGACTCTCGGCCGCGCCATCCGACATTGCCGGGATCGACGGGAAATGAGTTCCGGGGAAGCGGAGGATCTAGCCGGCAGCCTGGCGGATGTGTCCGTGCCGGATCAAGCCAAGGTCGACTTTCTTTTGGCGTGGGCTGACAAGGGGGAAACCGCCAGCGAGCTGGCAGGATTGGCCCGCGCCTTTTTGGGAAAGGCCAAACCGGCGGGGTTGACCGGCCGCTGGGGCGGACTTCCCCTGGCCGACACCTGCGGGACGGGGGGCGGGGGAAGATCAATCGTCAACATTTCCACGGCGGCGGCGATGGTGGCGGCGGCCGCGGGGGTCCCGGTGGCCAAGCACGGGAACCGCGGAGTCACGCGACCCAGCGGCAGCGCGGATGCCCTGACGGTTTTGGGGGTGGCGGCGGCCCGGGATGCGGGGGAGTTGGCGGACTGTCTGGGCCAGGTGGGCTGCGCTTTTCTCTTCGCCCCGAATTTTCACCCGGCTTTTGCCGGGGTGGCGGGAGCCCGCAAAACCCTGGCCGGCCAGGGAAAGCGAACCGGGTTTCACATGCTTGGGCCGCTGGTGAATCCGGTTCGCCCGGAGGTGCGGATGATCGGGGTATTCCGCGAAGAGGATATGGAAAAGCTGGCCGGGGCCCTCGAAAGGCTGGCGTGTCCGGCTTTTGCCGTGATTTTTGGGGAGGATGAAAAAGGGGCCCCGCTGGGGGAGCTTTCGCCGTTGGGCAGAAACCGGTTGGTCGGAAGACTCCACGGGAAGTCTTTTGACCTGACAGAGGCAAGGGCCAAGGACGCGCGTGGCGATTCCCGCGATTGGGAAGCGGGGGATGCCAAACAAAGTGCCACCAAGATCACGGATGTATTGGAAGGCGGCGGACTTCCGGCCGTCCACGATGCCGTGGTTTGGAACGCCGGGGTGATTCTCTGGCTGGCCGGTCAGGCCAAGGACTGGGGCGAGGGAAGAAGGAAGGCGGACGAAACGATCCGGAAGGGAGCGGCAAGGGCGCTTTTGGAGAGGTGGAAGACGTGGAGTCGAGGAAAACTCGCTTAGGAAGATAAGAAGATTCGAGAACCCGGGAGGGGTTTAGTTCTCAGGCTTTGGTGATGGGGCAGCTCGAAGCTGCAAAACCCCCTCCATAACCAAGGACTAAACGGCTTCTCCGAGGAAGGGGTTGGAGGATTTTTCCCGAGCCACCGTGGTGGCAGGACCGTGGCCGGGATAGACCACGGTGCGCCCGGGCAACGTCAGAATTTTTTTGCGGATGCCGGCAAGAAGTTGGTCGCGGTCGCCTCCCGGAAGATCCCAGCGGCCAACGCCATCCGCAAAAAGCACGTCCCCGCCATAGAGTTGGCCGGGGGCGGGAAGATAAAGGCAAAGGCTTCCCGGACAGTGGCCCGGAACCAGCAGGAGTTTGGCGTCGGTCCAGGCGGCGGGAACGGGGCCGGTTTCCTCCAGTAGCGCGTTGGCGCGGATGGGGCGGAGACGTTGAGGGAGGCCGAAGGCCAGCATCGAGTCAGGCTCCAGGCAGAGGAACGCAGTATCGGGATGGTAGTAGACCGGACAACCGGCCCAGTCCGCCAAATCCGCGGCATCCCAGATGTGGTCCCAATGGCCATGGGTAAGAAGAAGAGAGTCCGGTTTGAGCTTCTTCTTTTTGAGAAAATCGAGGAAGCCTTCCGGGGCGTCGATGGCGAGGCGGTGGCCGCCGAGGTCGACAAGGTAGGCGTTGGTGGCAGCGAGGCCACCGCAGAAGGTCAAGGGGTCAGGCATCCTTCCCCATTTTTAAGGCCGTTTGTTTGCGTTGACGATGGCGTTTCGGATAACCAGGCGCAGGGATCGGGGCGGTCGGGCCGAGTTGGAGAAGAAGGGGAGAGGCGTTAGGATCGAAGGGATGAGATGTTTTTGGATGGCAGCGGTTCTGCTGGTCGGCGCGGGAGGGGTGTGGGCGGAGGACAAACCCAAAGAAGAGAAAAAAGAGGAGCCGGCGGGGCTGAGTGCGGAGGAGAATCTGAAACTGGGGCGGGGCATGGCGTTTCAGGGTTTCGCCGCCGAACAAGCGGAGGCCTGGAGGGCGGCGAAAGACCTGTACACGGCTGCCTTGGCAAAGGCGCCCGACATTCCCTGGATCCGGCTGCGCCGGGGGTTTTGTCTGGTGAAACTGGACGACATGGAAGCCGCCCGGCTGGATTTCGAGAAAGCGGTCTCCCAGGGAATTTCCAAGGACAGGAACGATGCCATCAACGATCTGCAAAGCCTGATTACCCTACGTTCCAAGGCCGGTCCGATGGCGGAGTTCCGCGACCCCAAAGCGGCGATCGCGCTTTCCATCCGCCTCGTGGATCTGGACAGGTCCACGGGGAATATCCTGCTGGAGGCGGCCTGTTTGGCGGAGTCAGACCAGTACATGCGGGCCCAGGAGCTTTTGGTGGCGCGGTTGCGGGAAGTGGAGGTTGCGGAGGAAAAGGTCCAGTTAAAGGAAGCGATCGAGACTTTCCGGCGGCAGAGCAAATTCGGACCGGCCCTGGAAGGATTGGAGTTGGAGAAGGAGGGGAAGTTTCTCGAGGCGATGGACCGGTACACGGCCGTGCTGGACCAGGCGCCGGACACGGCGTGGGTGCTGGTGCGGCGGGCCCATTGTTTGGCGCGGACGGGAGATCCGGCGGGGGCCAAGGCGGACCTGCGTCGGGCGACCCGGCTGATCCCGGAGACCGCGACCGACCGGGTGATGCTGGCGTGGGCCAAAGCGACCTGTCCCTATCTGGAATATCGCGACGGGGCGGGGGCGGTGAGCCTGGCCAAGCGGGCGCTGCAGGATGAGCCGCTCATCCAGACTTACGGAATTTTGGCCGCGGGGTACGCGGAACTGGGGGATTTCCGCAAGGCGCAGGAGACCGTCATGCTGGCTTTGAGCAAGGGACCGACGGCCGAGGAAAAGAAAATGTTGGAGGATAAACTGGAGCAGTTCCGGGAAAAAAGGGTCCGGCGGGAAGAATGGGCTCCCCGGGCGGAGACGGCCGACCCCGCCTAGAGTTTGGTCGCGCTGGTTTTTTCGTCTAGCACGACAGGGATGTCATGGAGATGGATTCTCGTCGCCGGGCTTCTGGCCGGGTGTGGAAAGGCAAGGATGAACCAGACCCACCTGATTGACCGGGAGCTCTTTTTTGGAAATCCGGCCCTGGCGAGCCCGCAGGTTTCGCCGGACGGGCGATGGGTGGCCTTTCTCAGGGAAAGAAACGGCATTCTGAACGTGCACTTGGTCGCCTGGGGCCAGCCCTTGGCCAGTGCCCGGGCATTGACGGACGAAAAAGAGCGACCGCCGGCGGGCTTTACCTGGACCCGGGACAGCCGGTACCTGCTGGTATCGCAGGATTCCGGCGGCGATGAGAATTACCGGTTGCGCAGGCTGGATATGACCGCCCCGGCGGAGGCGGCGACCGGGCTGCCCTCCGCCCAGGAGGTTCCGTTGCGCCGAGGGGCCCGGGCGATGGTGATGGCTTTGCCCAAGAGCCGGCCCGGCGAGGCGCTGTTGTTGGTGAATGAGCGGGATGAAAAATTTTTCGATGTGGAATCGTTGACGATCGACACGCTGGAAAAAAAACCGGTTTGGGAAAACCGGGAGGGGTGCGCGGACATCATTGTCGATCTGGACGGCAAGGTCCGGATGGCCACCCGGATGCGGGCGGACGGGGGCACGGAGCTTTTCCGGGTGGAGGGGAAGCGGCTGTCCCCCCCGATTCTGACAGCGACCTGGCGGGAAGGCATGGGAGGATTTCGTTTCCGGCCCGGTAATCGGACCGCCTATCTGGAAACCAACGTAGGAGAGGAGCACGACCTTTCCTTCCTCGCGGAGATCGACCCGCGGACCGGGGAGTTGCAAAAGCTGGAATCCGATCCGCTGGGCCGGGTCGACATCTCCCGGGCCGCTTTTTCCGAGGCGACGGACGAGCTGGTCGGCACGGTTTATCTGGATGACCGGAAACGGAACTACTGGCGGGACGCGGCCTTCGAGTCCGATTTCCAGCATTTGCGGGACCAATTTCCGGGACAGGAAGTGGGACTGGCCGACATGTCGGGGGACGACCGAAAGTGGATGGTGCTGGTCACCGCCGACACGGATCCGGGCACCTACTATTTTTTCCACCGGGACGGGCGCCATCTGGCGAAGTTTGGCGAGTTGCGGCCGGATCTTCCCCGGGACCAACTCTCCTCCATGATGCCGATTCGCTACGCCTCTTCCGATGGAATGGAAATTCCCGCGTATCTCACCCTGCCCAGCCACCGGGAGGGCCGGAATCTCCCGCTCCTGGTGATGCCCCACGGGGGACCTTGGGCCCGGGATTACTGGGGCTACAACGGCAACGCCCAGTTTTTTGCCAACCGGGGGTTGGCCGTGCTGCAGCCCAATTTCCGGCAATCGACCGGTTACGGGAAAAAGTTTTATGCGGCTGGGCGGCACCAGTGGGGCGAAAAGATGCAGGATGATTTGACGTGGGGTGTGAAGCATCTGGTGGAAAAGGGGATTGCCGATCCCAAGAAGGTGGCCATTTACGGAGGCAGTTATGGCGGCTATGCGGCCCTGGCGGGTCTGGCCTTTACCCCTGAACTTTACGCGGCGGGAGCTTCCTTTGTCGGTCCCTCAAACCTTTTCACCCTCTTAAATTCCATTCCCCCGTATTGGGAATCGGTCCGGCGCCAGTTCGACTACTTCGTGGGAAATCCCAAGGAACCCGAGGATCAGGAAAGGCTGCGGCGACAGTCCCCGCTCTTTTCGGTCGAACGGATGAAGGCGCCTTTATTGGTGGTCCAAGGCGCGAACGATCCCAGGGTGAAGAAGGCGGAGTCGGATCAGATTGTGGGAGCGTACCGCCAAAAAGGTCAGGTGGTGGAGTATCTGGTGGCGGAGGATGAGGGACACGGGTTCGCGCGGCCGGACAACCGGCTGGCCGCGATGCTGGTTTTGGAGCGGTTTCTCCACCGGCATGTGGGGAGCGATCTGCAGCCGGACGCCCCCCGGTGGATGGAGAAAAAAGCGGAGAGCTTGGCGAAGGCGGGCGAGTTTTCCTCCCCGAAATAGGTTTCAACCGCACTTTTTTGTTTGGTCTGTTATGTATCGACCCGGCCATAGGTGGACAAATTCACAGGCAGTTTTTCAGAGGAGAAAGGCCTATTTTTTCTCAAGTTGTTCACAATTATTTTTTCAGCCAATCCGAATGGATTTGGTTGTTTTCCCGGCACCCAATAGAAATGATTCCAGTTCATTGAAAGAACAGAGTCTGGTGAGGGAGGCGAAAGCTTGCTCTCACTTGAAGGCTCTCAGGATAGCCCCAGGTAACTGGGGAAAGGTCGGGGCAGCTTGACGGCTCCGGCCCCCAAGTTGGATCACAAGTCCGGCGTGGGCATGTCTCACCGGATCCCGCGGCCGGGGTCGCACCCGGAAAGCATCGAGCGAGTCGACAGCCGAAAGGCACGATGAGGTCGGTGTCCGTAGAATGCGAATAAGGGGTTCGAGAGGTTGGCGGCGATAACTAAAGAAACCGCGCGCTAATCCAGTCACGTCGGGGAGGCAGTTTCGGCCTCTTTGGCGAACACAGACGCTCCAAGAAAAGGGCGCTGGTTGCTGCTGTGAGAAAAGTCAGGTGTCCGAGGTCAGCCTGGGTATGGGAGTGTGAAAAAGCTCCTGGCCCCAAGGTTCCCCCTGATGCGGGGGGAGAGCGAAAGGGGCTGGCAGGCGGATAGGCGGGGGCAGGTGGTCAGACCGGCGGGTCTGGCCGGATAAAGCCTGTCTCCGGGTTTGGGAGGCGTAACCCGGGAGGGGCGTCGCCCGACTACGAGGAAAATGCAACCTGAGAGGTAAGAAGCTAGACCCGTGGCGGGGGGCCAACGCGGCGCCAAAAGCGCCGGCCGTCCCTCCGATCATAGGCGGTGATTCACAAACAAACCTGTCACAGGGTAATTCTCGTGGGTGAGTCAACGCCGTGTTTGGCGCGCCCGTGCCGGCAGGTACGGACCGAACCAAGCAAAGAGGCTTCACTCAATAAACTGCGATCAGGGATGGTCGTGGCGGCCCTGCTATGAGGCCGGAACTTCTCCCCCGCCGTGACGCGGGGGCGGTGAATAGCGTCGGGGAACTGGCAGCCGAATGAAGAAGTAGGATCGGTCGAAAGGCAGGTCCAGGCGCCAAATAGCCAGTCGATGGGGAAGAGAGCGTGGCGAACTCCCACTCCCGTATGAACCCTTGGAGGCAAAACCTCCAAGGGTTCTTTTTTTGTCCAAATCCCTGCGCGGCAACGGCAAGCCTGCTTGAAAAATCCCCGTGGGAATCCCCGAAATTCGTTGACCGAGACTTCTCTGGCTGGTTTAATTTCCGGCTCATCTTATCCGGAGGTTCAAGTGGCTAAAAGGTTAGGCATCAAAGCAAAACTGAGGACGGAGATCGGGGGTCGTCGACCCCACCGAATCCGTGCGAACGGTCTTACCCCGGCGGTTCTTTATGGAAGCGGAAAGGCCGAGGCTCTCGAGCTGAACAGCCGCGAAATTGCCGAGGCCCTGCATGGAGCCTCCTCCGACAGCGTGCTGGTTGATTTAACCGTGGAAGGCCAGGGGGGCGCCGTCACCAAAAAGATGGCGTTGATCCGTGAGGTCCAACACGATCCGCTCAAGGACACCATCGAGCACGTTGATTTCCATCAAGTGGAGGAAAATAAAAAGCTCCGGGTGGATGTGCCGGTTCACGAGGTGGGAGAGGCCGTCGGGGTTCGCACCGGTGGAGGAATCTTGGACCATGCCCTGCGCACCTTGCGGGTCGAGTGCTTTCCCAAGGATTTGCCGGACCGGATCGATGTGGACGTTTCCGCCCTGGAAGTCGGGCAGGCAATCCACGTCAGCGAGGTGAAATTGCCGGCGGGAGTGGCGGTTTTGAATGCCAAGGAACTGCCGGTGTTCATGGTGCTCTTGCCGACGGTGGAGGAAGAGCCGGCCCCCGGCACGGCGACGGCAACCGAGCCCGAAGTCATCCGCGAAAAGAAGGAAGGCGAGGAGGGCGAGGCCAGCGGCGAAAAGAAGGAAGCCGGCAAAGGGGAGCCCAAGAAAGATGCGAAGGAACCCGCCAAGGCGGAAGCGAAGGAGGGAGCCAAGAAGGAACCTGCCAAGAAGTAAGCGGCGGCGGTTTCCATGGAAATCTGCCTCGTCGCCGGATTGGGAAACGAGGGTTCCGCCTATCGGGGAACCCGTCACAATTTCGGTTTCGAGGTGGTCGACCGGATGGCCGCCGGGCAAAGAGCCGCCTGGGAGAAAAGCCGCCATGCCGAGGCATGGGAGGCCCGTCTGCCGGGTAACCGGATCCTGCTCAAGCCGACCACGATGATGAACGCCTCGGGAGAGGCGATCCGGGCGGCGGTGGATTGGTGGAAAGTTCCCCTCAAAAATTTTATGGTGATTGTCGACGACATCGATCTGCCGCTGGGGCGACTCCGTCTGCGGGCGGAGGGGTCCAGCGGGGGACACCGCGGGCTGGAGTCCATCGAATCCCACCTTGGCACGCGGGAGTTTGCCCGTCTGCGGGGCGGGGTGGGGCGGCCCGCGGGGGACCGCGAGGCGGCGGACCATGTTTTGGAAAACTTTACTCAGGAGGAGCGGCCCGTGGTCGCCCGGATGGAGACGGCGGCCGCGGAAGCGGTGGAGGCTTGGTGGCAGAACGGCTGGGAAGCCGCCCTGTCCCTCGGCAACCGGAAAGTGGAGGCATGAAAACATACGATCTGTTGGTCATTCTGGATCTGGCGGGCAAGGAAGAGTCCCTTCCGGAAGCCTTGGCCGTGGTGGAAAACGAGGTGAAGTCCATCGGGGGCCGGGTGGTGCGCACCCAAAAAATGGAGCGGAAAAAATTTGAGTATGTGGCCGGATCCCTTGAATCCGGTTTCTACGCCAACCTGACCTGCGAGTTGCCCCCTCAGGAAATTGGAAAACTCCGGGGCAAACTCGAGCTTTCCGCCCCGGTCTACCGACATCTTTTGGTGGCGGCCGGGGAGGATCAACCCAAGACAAAAGCCAAGGCGACGGCCGAGACGGCGGCCTAAGGAGCGGGACGGTGGCGAGCCTGAACAAAGTTTTTCTGATGGGAAACCTCACCCGGGATCCGGAGGTTCGTCACACCCCCAAAGGCACCGCCGTCGGGGATTTGGCCATGGCGATCAACCTGACCTACCGGGCCCAGGATGGGACCGAAAAAGAGGAGGTTTGCTACGTGGACGTGGTGGTGTGGGGTCGGCAGGCGGAAACCTGCCGGGATTACCTCACCAAAGGGGCGCCGATTTTTGTCGAAGGGCGTCTCCAGCTCGACCAGTGGGAGGGTCCGGAGGGCGAAAAAAAGAGCCGTCTCCGAGTGAGGGCTGACCGCGTGCAATTTCTGTCCCGGGGGGGAGGTGCTGGCCGGGGTGGGCGGTCCGAGGGCGGTCCGGCCCGCGAGCGTGGCGGGGACTCCCCTGCCTCTTCCAAGGCGCCGGCGGCGGAGCCGGCCGATGATGATGTCCCCTTTTAACTTTAACCCCATCCAAGGAGTCCAACCATGAACGTCGAAGTCATCCTCAAAGGCCCGGTCCGCGGACTAGGCGCCGAAGCCGATTTGGTCAAAGTACGTCCCGGCTACGCCCGGAATTTCCTGTTTCCCAACGGGCTGGCCGCCCCGGTCAGCGCGGCCAGCAAAAAACAGCTCGATGCGCTGAAAAAGCGTCGGGCGGAACGTGAAGCGGCCGAGACCGCGGAGGCGGAGCAGAAGGCCAGCCGGTTGGCGCGCGTGGTCCTGAATTTCGAGTTGAAGCAAGCCGAGGATGGGGCGTCCAAGTTGTTTGGATCGATCACCACGGGGGAAATCGCCTCCGCATTGGCGGAAAAGGGTTTTGAAGTGGAGAAAAGGGATATCGATTTGTCCCGGGTCCTGAATCAGGTCGGGGACCACGAAGTGGTGGTTCACCTCGGCTATGCGGTGAAAAGCACCGTGAAGATCAAAATCTCGGGTAAAACCGAGGATTCGGTTGAAAAAAGTCCGAGGGTTAAAAAGTCCCGCAAAACAACCTCTGGGTCAGAAAAAGTGGCTCAAGAGGAAACTGATTAATTTATAGTTTTTAAGTATTTAATAATCAATAAGTAATAAAATATTTAAGCAGTTATCGACAAACGCTTATTGATAGCTATTTACGCAGTTTACCGTGAAAAAATCGGGCAATACAACGGGTGTGCTCAAAAAGCCCTTTTGGGGGATCTATGGGCAATTTCTGTCCTGGGTGGTCGCCCTCCTAACGGCTTTTTCCTTGGTCGCCCAAGAGCCGGACCCGCAATTGCCTTCCCAACCTAGTCAAACGAGGGCCAAAACCTTCGTTCCTTCGCCGTCTGCCTCCGATCGGGTCGCCTCCGCGGGACAAATCAAGATCCTCGACATCGAATTTTCCTCCCAACGGGAGGACGTTCCGATCAACGAGGACAAGATCCGGCAAAACATGCGGAGTTCCAAGGGCGGTATCTTTTCCCAGCAGACGGTGGATGGGGACATCGAGAGCCTTTATGCGACCGGGGACTACAGCAACGTGCAGATTGTCACTTCGGAGATGCGATCGGAAGACGGCGAGAGGGGAGTTCGCCTGTCCGTCCTGGTGGATCCCAAGGTCCGGGTCTCGGAGGTGGAGGTTATGCGGAAGCGCGTGGACGGGGGCCTTGATGATCAGCTTTCTGTCGATAAAGAGGATCTCCTGGATTTAAAGCTCAAGGCTTTGACGGCTAACGAGGAAAAGGGGGCCCAGGCGCTGGCCAGTGCCTTTAAGAAAAAGGAAACGGTGACGAAATCCGGGGACATTCTCAGCCAAGAGCGACTTCAGCGGGACGCGGTGGCCATGGAGGATTTTTACCGGGACAAGGGGTACAAGGACGTGAAGATTGAGCCCAAGACCACCCCGGTCGAGGGGGGTGAGGCAAAGGTGACTTTTGAAATCGACGAAGGAATCCGCGGTTTCATCACGAAAATCCGCTTCGTCGGAAACCAGGCGGCCACTTCGGAAGAGCTAACCAAAGTGGTGAAATTGAAGCCCAGGGCCTGGTGGCAGATTTTCAGCAAGTCCGACCGTTACGAGGAGCTGGCGATGAAGGACGACATTGCCCGCCTCAAAAACCATTATCTGAACAAGGGGTATATCGACGTTGCGGTAGACGGATCCATCACCCTGCCGCGGACGGCCCGGAACGAAGAAGCCCAGGCCGATGAGGCCAAGCGGGACGAGGTCCGGCCGGAGGATTTTAATCCCGACGACATCCCGGCGGAAAACCTGCTGCTTACCTACCGAATCGAGGAGGGAAGGCAGTATCGGGTGGGGAATCTCACGGTGGACGGCAACACCTTCTTTTCCTCGGATGATCTCCAAAACGAACTGCAGAACAAAGCCAAGCTCAAGGAGATCTTTGACCAGGTGGAGCTGAAGATGATCAAGGCGGACGGCCTTCAGCCGGGCGAAATCTATTCGGTGAACGGTTTGCAGGCTTCCATCGAGACCCTCCAGGACAAATACGGGCGGCGTGGCTTCCGCGAGGCCCGCATTGAAACCCGGCTTCAGCCCAACGTGGAAACGGGGATGATCGATGTGAACTTCAGCATCAAGGAGGGGGAGAAGTTCTACGTGGACAAGATCGAGATCCAGGGAAACACGATCACCAAGGATAAAGTCATCCGCCGGGAGATCGATTTGGCGCCCGGGGAAGTTTTTGACACCGTGCGGGAACGTTCCAGCAAGGCCAAAATTGAAGGGCTGAATTACTTTTCCAAGGTGGAAACCTATGCCGAAGAAACCGACGTGCCCAACCGGCAAAAACTGATTGTTCGCGTGACGGAAAAGCCCACGGGAGAGGTCAGTTTTGGCGCAGGATTCAGCTCCGTGGAGTTGTTGACGGGCAACATCACCCTGGGTGAAAAGAACTTTGATATCGAAAAGCTGTTCAGCACCTTCCCGCCGCGAGGAGGGGGCCAAAAGGCCCGCTTCCAGGCGGCCATTGGTTTCCGCTCCCAAAACTTCAACCTTTCCTTTACGGAGCCGTGGTTTTTGGACCGCCCCATCCGCCTGGATGTGAGTGGATTTTACAATGGCGCCTCCTACATCAGCGAATTCTACAACCAGCAGAATTACGGGGCTGCGATCGGCTTGAGCCGGCGTTTGGGCGACGATTTTCCCCTGAACAAATGGTCGGTGGGGGTCACTTACCGGCCCGAGTATTACAACATCATCGATCTTCAATCCACTGCGCCGCCTTATTACCAGGCCTCCACGGGGGATACCCTCAAATCTTCCCTGCGTGGCTCCATCACTTACGACGGCCGGGACAGCTACATGCTGGCCCGCCGCGGGCAGTATTTTGAGTTCGGGGCGGAGGGGGCGGGCGGACCGCTTTTGGGAAGCCAGAACACCTGGAAAATCCGGGCCGAGTACCGCGTTTATTTTCCGATCTGGAAGGAGCAGGACTGGATTCTTTCCGCCCGGGCGCAAGTCGGTTTGGTGGACGCCTTCAGCTCGACTGAATATGTGCCGGTCTGGGATCAGTTGTATGCGGGCGGTTCCGGCTCGATCCGTGGATTCGATCCATCGCTGGGAAGCACGGTCAACCAAGGCTCGGTCGGACCGAAACAAAACGGGCAGCCGGTCGGCGGCGGCACCTCCGGCAACTATCAGGTGGAGATGACCGCTCCCTTTCCGATTTTGGAAAACCGCGTTCGTTGGGCGGTCTTCTGCGACGGAGGTTTCGTCAACGAGAACGTTTTTGATTTCCAGCCCAAGACCTACAATAACACCCAAAGCATGATGGTGAACGGTGCCTCCCAATCTTATGACGCGGTGAACGGTGGATTCCAGATCGGCGTGGGGGTCGGCATCCGGATGGATATCGGGATCGGCCCGATGAAATTTGACGTCGGCTTTCCGGTCATGACGGGAGATCCTTCGAACGGCGGGGGGTTGGGCGCGGTCAAAATCTACTTTGACGGGGGGTACCAGTTCTAATTAGGATCTCTTCTCCATGAAATTCACCTCCATCTACTTACGACTTGGCGTGCTTGCGCTGGGTTGGCTCGTCGCCTCTTCCGGGGCTTGGGCGCAGGATCTCTCCAAGGTTGCGGTCATTGACTACAACACCATCCTCAAGGAGTACTTCAAAGCCAAGGATTCCCAGAAGCAGATGGAGGACCTGGCCGCCAACTACCAGAAGGAACGGAATGAAAGAGATGCCGGCCTGAAGACCTTGGTGGATTCGATCAATGCCCTCCAGAAAGATTTGCAGGATCCGGCGCTCTCTGACGCCAAAAAGAAGGAAAAAGAGAATCAGCTGAAGGCCAAGGGCGAGGAGGGGCAGGTCAAGCAACGTGAAATGATGGCCTTTGCCCAAACCGCCTCCAAGATTCTTGAAGACAAGCGTCAGCGACTGACCCAGGAGCTCACTGAGGACATCAACAAAGCCCTCGCCCAGATCGCCAAAAACAAATACAGCATGGTTTTTGTGAAGCCGCAGGTTCCCAGCCCGGGGGCCTTGATTTTTTCCGAGGGCATGGATGACGTCACTTCGCAGGTTCTTGGGATTCTCAACAAGGACGCTCCTGCCTCCTCGAAAAAAGAAGAGAAAAAGTAGGCGGGGGCTGGGCTGACATGAGCTCCCCGCGGAGCCTTGCTGAAATTGCCGGATTGCTCGGCGGAAAACTGGAAGGGGACGGCTCTGTAAAAATTCACGGAGTGGCCGATCTGCAAGGGGCCGGCCCCGGCGATCTTTCCTTCTTCTCTCATCCCCGGTACGAAGCGGCGGCCCGCCAGACCAAGGCCGGGGCTTTGCTTGTCGGTCCCGGTGCGCCCCGGGATCTGGGGCCGGCGAGAATCCGTGTGCCGAATCCCTCCGCTGCTTTTACGCAGGTCGCGATGCTGTTTGCTCCGGGCCCCATCCCCCCCATGACGGGCATTCATCCCACGGCAGTGGTCGCGCCAGGCACAAAACTTGGCCCACGGGTGGGGATCGGGCCGCACGTGGTGATTGAGGAGGGAGTCGTGATCGGGGATGAGACCCAAATCGGTGCCGGCAGTTACCTTGGCCGCCACGTGAGGGTCGGTTCCGGCTGTGTTGTTCATCCCCGCGTTTTTGTGGGAGAGCGTTGCCTGATTGGAAACCGGGTTGTCCTGCATGCCGGCGCGGTGGTGGGGGCGGACGGGTTCGGTTACGAGATGAAAGAAGGACGGCACCACAAAGTGCCCCAGCTGGGATACGTGCAGATCGACGATGATGCGGAGATCGGAGCCAACACCACGATCGACCGGGGTCGTTTCGCCAGGACCCACATCGGGGAAGGGGCCAAAATCGATAATTTGGTCATGATCGCCCACAACTGTGTGGTCGGTCCCCATAGCGTGATCGTGGCCCAAAGTGGCCTATCGGGCAGCACCACGACCGGACATCACGTCACGATCGCGGGCCATGTGGGTACGGTTGGCCACATTCACATCGGTTCGGGGGCCATCCTGACGGCCAAATCGGGTGTGACCAAGGACGTGCCCGAGGGGCAGACGTGGCGGGGCGCTCCGGCCCGTCCGATCAAGGAACAGATGGAAATGGAGGCCCATATCCAACAGTTGCCCCAAATCGCGAAGCGGCTGAAAGCTTTGGAGGGAAAAAAGTCTCCTCCCTCCGCCCCCAAGAAGAAAAAAAGCTAAACGCGGAGACCTACGCGTACACGCGCCAGTCCAGATCCAGGAAGATCGGGTTGCGCCATTCACAGTTTCCGAGGAAGGATTCGTCGACGCGATCGGCCAAAATCTGGTCGTAAAGGCGGTTGAAGCGAAGCAGGTGGTCCTTGGTTCGTTTCACGGCGTAGGGAACCATCGTGCCGGTTTTCATGATGAAGGCCCAATCGGAGGATTGGGCCAGCAGCAACTCCCGGGCGGCCTGTCGCAGGGCGCGGTCCCGCAACGCATGGGGCTGGGTCTGGCAGAATTTTCCCGCCAGCTGGATCATCCGGACCGTGGCCATATGCAGGTGCGGGTAGATCCAGGCGTTGGATCCCTCCAGCCAGACCGACCAGTGTCCCTCGTTGCCCCAGGAAGAGGCGCTGGGGGTGGCGATCTGGTGGGTGTCATGCCGGGAGAGAAACTCGGAGGGCGTGATCATCTCGAAGGTCTTTTGGTCGTGGGCGGTTTTGCGAAAAAGATAATCAAGGAACATCGGCCCTTCGTACCACCAGTGGCCGTAAAGCTCGGCATCGTAGGGGCAGACCACGATCGGTTCCACGCCCATGACGCCGCGCAAATGTTCGACCTGTTTTTCACGGTTGAACATGAAGTTGGCGGCGTGTTGGGCGGCCCGCTCACGCGCCGCCGCGGGACGGTAAGGCTCCTTATGCGGGGTTTTTCCCGTGATCCGGTAGTATTTCAGCCCGGTGAATTTGCGCATCCCGTTTGGCTGGATGTAGGGACGGATGTAGTCGTATTCGAGGTCGAAACCGCAATCCCGGTAGAAGTCACGATAGTCGCCGTCGCCCGGGTATCCTTCCTCGGCGCTCCACACCTGCTTGCTGGATTCAATGTCGCGGCCAAAAGCAGCGGGACCGGCTTGGGTAAAGAGAGGAGCAAAAACGCCGTAGGCTGGGCGAGGCTCCGCGTAGAGAACCCCGTGGGCGTCGAGGATAAACCAGCGGATCTCGGCCTCCTGCAGGTAGTTTTCCAATCCGGGATAGTAGGCGCATTCTGGAAGCCAGATGCCGCGGGGATCGCGCCCGAAGCAGTTGCGGTAGTCGTTCCGGGCGACCTGCACCTGGGCACGGACCGCCTGGGGAAACTCGCGCATGAGCGGGAGGAAGCCGTGGGTGGCCCCGCAGGTGATGATTTCGAGAACCCCAGCGTCCTGAAATTTTCGGAACGCGCCCACAAGATCGCGCCGGTAGCGGTCGCAAAACATCGTCCGGCAGTGGTGCAACCGTTCGTGATAAAAGCGGGCAAGGTCATGAAAAACCGGATCATGCCGGGTCCGTTCCAGCTCCTTGGAGGTGAGCTCCAGGAGTTTTTCCAGCCCGTGCACATAACGATCCTGGAGCATGGGATCCCGCATCATGGCGCAGAGGGGCGGAGTGAGGGACATGGTGAGACGGAAAGGGACCCCGTCCCGGACCAAGCCCTCCATCATGTCGAGAAGGGGCAGATAGGTTTCCGTGATTGCCTCGTAAAACCAGTCCTCTTCCAGGAATTCGGGATACTCCGGATGCCGGACGAAGGGCAAGTGGGCGTGCAGGATCGGGGCGACGTATCCGAGGGGCATGATCAGGGTGGTTCCCGGGCGCCGTCAGGCAGTGCGACCGATAGGTTCGGGGAGGGGAGGTTGCCGGGTGGGGTCCACGCCTGGCGTGGAGTCCGTCAGGCGTAAAAAGGAGAGGAGCACGGAGCGTTCCTCCAGGCCATCGGGGGCGCTGGCGGAAATGGGGATGTGGTAGCGCCCGTCCGGGAAGGTGAAGTGGTACGAAAAGGTGCCGTCCGGACGAAGATGAATCTCCCGGCCGTCCACCGTGACCTTGGCCCCGGGTACCGTGCCCCCGTAGATGATGAGCTCCGCGTTCACATGCATGGAAAAAGACCGGTCCTGTCCCCGCGGACCCGAACTCAGGCTCGAGGGGAGGCCGCTGGAACCCAGCTCCAGCAACCGGCGGCGCAGCGTTTCCGTCATTTCCAGGGAGCCGACCCGGATCCGGCGAACCAAGTCGCCTCCCAGATATTCCAGGATGCGGTCGGCAAGGCCGGAAGGGACGACTCGACGAAGGGCATACGGAAAGGGCAGCGGAAAGCCTTCGCGCTGGAGCCTGGCCAAGGCCTTGGCCAGGCCTTCGCCGGGTCGCATCTGGTCACGGATCAGGTCCAAGAGCTGTCGGAAGGAGTAGTGGAAGGGGATGGTGACAAACTCCACCTCGCGGTTTGGCGAGGGATCGTCCCGGGGTGTGAGAACCTCATCCGAAACGGCCAAGCGATGGAAAGAACCGTCTTGGCGGTAGTAGCCGAGTTCGGCCTGGAAGAGGGTGGCTGGGCGATGCACCGGCAGATACCACTCCTTGGAGCCCGGGAAAACCTGGATTTGGTGAACCTTTTCCGAGCCTGGAATGAAAATTTGGAGAAACACCTTGCCCTCCGGGGATTCCTGCTCGGCATCGCGCAGCTGTTGCCAGCTGAAGTCCCAATACGTGTACAGCCAGCGGGGATCGCGCGCGGCCAGAAACAGGCGGCGTGTACCGTAGCTTTCCGGTAATTCGCCCAAATACTCGTAGGCCGGAAGTTCCGGCTCCGGTTGGGCGGGCGAAAAAGGCTGCAGGACAAATTTGTGGGCGGACTGGTCGACAGGCAGCGGGCTTTCGCGCAGCCGGGGAGTCACGCTCTTGGCCGATTCGGTCTTTTTTCTAGCGAGGCTCTTTTTATCCTGGCCGGCCTTGGCGGGAGTGGCTTTTTTTACGACGGATTTCTTCGTTTTGGGGGAAGGTTTTGGCATGGTTGAGCTTGAGGGATAAATGGTTAAGAGATGAAGCATCCCCAAAATACTTCACCAAATCAATTCACTTATTACTCTTTTAAGCGGAACATTTTAAGGTATTGTCATTCATAAGTTTATGAACACCAAGAGGATCATCCCTTGTCTGGATGTTGATCAGGGTCGGGTGGTCAAGGGGGTAAAATTTCTTGGAATCCGGGACGCCGGGGATCCGGCTGAGTGTGCGCGCGCCTACCACCGGCAAGGGGCGGATGAACTTGTTTTCCTGGATATCACGGCCTCAGCCGAAGCACGGCCGATTCTTTTGGAAGCGGTCCGGCAGACGGCGGAGGAGGTTTTTCTGCCCCTGACGGTGGGTGGCGGGATCCGATCGGTGCAGAATGCCCGGGAGCTGCTGCGGGCAGGTGCCGACAAGGTCAGCCTCAACACCGCGGCGGTGCAGCGGCCGGAACTCATTTCGGAAGTGGCCGAGGCTTTTGGTTGCCAGTGCGTGGTCTTGGCGATTGATGCCAGGCGCCGTCCGACGGGCGGATGGGAAGTCACCACCCACGGTGGCCGGCAATCGACCACGCGGGATGCGTTGGCCTGGGCCAAGGAAGGGGTGCGGCGCGGGGCGGGTGAGATTCTCCTGACCAGCATGGATGCCGATGGAACCAAGGCCGGGTACGATTTGGAGCTCACCCGGACGATCAGTTCTGCCGTGGCCGTCCCGGTGATTGCCAGTGGGGGGGCTGGAACTCCGCAGCATTTTGCGGAGGTGTTGAGCGAGGCCGTGGGTGCGGAGGCGGCCCTGGCCGCCAGCCTTTTCCATTTTGGGGAACTGACGGTCCCCCAGGTGAAAAACTATCTTCAACAAAAAGGAATTCCGGTGCGGCCGGCCCAATCCACGTGATCTACCCCGACGAAAAAAAGTTTCTCGAATTGGCCCGGCAGGGAAACCTGATTCCGGTCAGCCGGGAAATTCTGGCCGATACCGAGACCCCGGTCTCCGCCTATTTGAAACTGGCCGCCCAGCCCGCGGGAGCGGCCTTCCTCCTGGAGAGTGCGGAATCGGCCGGCCGGCTGGGGCGCTATTCCTTCGTCGGCTCCCGCCCGGCGGCAGTCATGGAGTTTCGGGAGGGACGGATCCGTTTGACCCGAGCCGGCGGGGAGGTGAAGGAGGAGGCTCCGCAAAATCCGGATCCCCTCCGGGAGGTGGAAGCGATGTTGGCGGGGCTTCGTCCGGTGCAGGCCTGGCCGGGTGAGCCGCCACCCTTCGCGGGAGGTGCGGTGGGATTTCTCTCCTTTGAGGCCGTCCGGTATTTCGAGCCCACCGTGGGTGTGGCGAGGAAAGATGATCTGGGGGTTCCGGACGCCTGTTTTGCCCTCGTGGAAGAGTTCCTTGTTTTCGACCATGCCCGGCGGACGCTCCGTTTTGTGGTGCAGGTGCGGGTGGGAGACGATCCCCGGGAAGCTTACCGGCAGGGACTCAGGCGGCTGGAGGCCTTGGCGGCCCGATTGAACCAGCCGGCCGGCAAATCCACCGCCGAGGTTCCCCGGCGTCCGGAAGGGGATCTTCTGGCGGGGGCCGTGCCCAACATGACGAAAAGCGACTACCTCAGGATGGCGGCCGCGATGCAGGAGCACATCCGGGCCGGGGATATTTTTCAGGTGGTTCCCTCCCAGCGTTTTTCCGTGCCCTATTCAGGGCGTCCGATCGATCTTTATCGCGCCCTCCGCACCATCAATCCATCCCCCTACATGTTTTGCCTGGAAATGGCCGGGTTGGCCCTGGTTGGTTCCTCGCCGGAAACCCACGTGCGTTGCGAGCATGGAAAAGTGGAAATTCGCCCCATTGCGGGAACCCGTCCCCGGGGCAGGGATGCCGAGGAGGATCGTCGGTTGGCCGAGGAAATGAAGGCCGATCCGAAAGAACGGGCGGAACACATCATGCTGGTGGATTTGGCGCGCAATGACCTCGGACGGGTTTGCGAGTACCAGAGCGTGAAAGTGGTGGAGTTGATGGAAGTGGAGAAGTTTTCCCATGTGATGCATCTGGTTTCCCGGGTGGAGGGCCGGCTGCGTCCGGGACAGGATGCCTTCCAGGTGATGCGGGCGACTTTTCCGGCGGGCACGGTCAGCGGCTCGCCGAAAGTGCGCGCGCTCCAGATTCTGGCGGAAGGGGAGCCGACCCGGCGTGGCCCCTATGCGGGAGCAGCCGGATATTTTTCCTTCGACGGGAATCTGGATTCCTGCATTTCCATCCGCACCATCCTCCTCAAGGGAGGGAAAGCCCACGTGCAGGCAGGCGGGGGACTGGTGGCCGACTCCACGCCGGAGGGGGAGTACCAGGAAAGCGTCAACAAGGCCAAGGCAGGCCTGGCCGCAGTGGCGGCCGCCCGCGCCTTGGCCTAGAAGAATCCCATGCTGCTGGTCATCGATAATTACGACTCGTTCACCTACAATCTTGTCCAGTATTTCGGCGAGTTGGGGGCGGACCCGGTGGTGAAGAGAAATGATGCCATCACCCCTGAGGAAGTGGAAAAATTAAGGCCTACGCGCCTGGTCATCTCCCCCGGTCCCGGCACTCCTGCGGATGCGGGAATTTCCATGGAGGTCATCCGGAGGCTGGGGAAAAGCACGCCGGTTCTGGGAGTCTGCCTTGGACACCAGTGTCTGGCCGAAGTTTATGGCGGCAAGGTGATCCGGGCGGAGCGTCTGATGCACGGGAAGACCTCTCCCATCCGGCATCATGGAAAAGGGGTTTTCACCGGGCTGCCGAATCCCTTCGAGGCCACACGCTACCATTCCCTGATTGTGGAAAAGAGCACGGTACCGGCCTGTTTGGAGATCACCGCCGACACGGCGGAGGGGGAAATCATGGGGTTGCAGCACCGGGAGTTTCCGGTGCACGGCGTCCAGTTCCACCCGGAATCGATCCTGAGCCGGGAGGGCAAGGATCTGCTCAGAAATTTCCTACGGCTCTAGCGGGCGGTTCGGAAGCCGATCACCTCCAGTTGGGCTTGGGAGGGGGGATCCTGCCGGTTGGCGTCCTGCCGGCGTGCCCGTTCCCGTGGGATGGCTTCGGAATCCGTGAAGTTGCCACCGAGAGCCACCGGTTTTTGCCAAGGCCCGACGGCCCATTCACTCACGTTTCCTCCCAAGTCGAAATGTCCAAAGGGCCCGCGGTCCCGGGAAAAGGATTCCCCGGGTGCGGCGTTAAAAAAGGAATCGCTCTTGTCCCGGCGGTCATTCTCCTGCCGGGCAACACCCAAATTGGCGCGGGCGGCCTCCGGTTCATTCCCCCAAGGGAAACGGCGGAGATCGTCTCCGCCGGCGGCCCGGAGCCACTCCTCCATGGTGGGCAAACGACGGCCCTTCCATTGGGCGTAGGCCGCGGCACTGGCGTAATCGACGTTGAACACGGGAGTGTCCCGGCTGATTTTCTGCCCTTGGTAGCCTTCGTTTTTCCGGGCCCGCCGGAGAATCTCCGCCCAGTCCCGAGGCGTAAGGCTCGACGGGCTGGCCTTTTCCTTCCGGGACTCCTCCGGAACCCACCGCTGCCAATTCGGTTCGGCTTGGGCTGCCGTGAGAAACTTTTCGTAATCGCCGATGGTGACCTCATGGCGGTCGAGAAAGAAGGCGCCCACCTCTGTGGTTTTGCCGTCCCAGGTGACCGGGCCGGCAGGAACGGCCAACTCCGCCTCGGGAAGCAGTCCGGGCAGATCCAGAAAAAACGCCCGGAAGACCACCTGGGCGTAGATCGCCATAAAAACAAGCAGGGCCATGGCCCCGATGCCCATGGCCCACCGGCGAACCACCCTGGCCCGCAGGGTTTTTTCGGCAGCCTCCAGCTCCTCCTTGCGGACCCGGACCTCGCGAACTTCCGCCAGTTGACGTTCAAAATCGCGGGTTTGCCGCAAGAGGTCAAAAGCAGAGGCTCCCGGGGTGCGTAGCATCTGGAGGAGTGGGTTGGCTTTGGGCTGGTTCGGAAGAAAGGCCTCCAACCGCTCTGCCAGGTCCTGCGTATTTTCCCGAAGCGGGGTTTCGGCCACCCCGGGATAGGCGGCCGGGTTTCTTAGGCGGGGGGTTCCCTTGGGGGAGAGCGTGTAATCATATTCCCCCAACCGGCGGGCGGGCACCGAGGAGGATTCCATCTCCGCCAAGACCGAGGCAAGGGCCGTGGCCAACCGGGCGCACGAAAGCAGGCTTGGTTTTTCCCCCGCGAGGCGCAAATGGAGCAGGGAAGGGTGGGGCACGGCTTCGACCGCCACGAGAATCCGATTTTTCCAGGGGATGGACTCGTACAACGAGTAAACGGAGGGATGGTTGACCCGGGCCAAGGCCCGGATGGCCTTGGCAAAGATCGGGGATCCCGCCGGGGGAACCAGGATTTGGGCCGACCGCTGGAGCTGATGGTGTTTTGCCCAGTACAAGCGACCCAGAGGGTGGGGTCCGGCCGGTGCCAAAATCTGATAGGATCCCATTTCGCGGCCGGAAAGATTTTCCATGCTTTCCGCCAGCCGAAGGGGCAGTTGGTCATCGGGGGCCAGCCAAGGAATGGGGTAGCCCGCCGGCAGGGAGCCGCTCAGGTCAAAGCGCCCGAAGATCCCGAAAGAGACTTCGGGGAAATTCTCCGCCAACAGGACGATTTCGGCCGAACGGTCCTCTTCCGCCCAAAGGATATCGGTCAGAACAATCGTCGGAGCCGGAACTCCGGTGAGCGCCTCCTCCAGCCCGGCCCAACTTTCCACGGTCTGGAGATTGGCGGTGGGAAAAAAATCAAGAATCAGAGCGGAAAAACTATCGCGCGTCTCGGCATGTTCCTGGGCCAAGAGGATCGTGGGCACATCTGATTCTGGACGTACGCCCCTCCAGGCGGAAGATGGGATTTTGCCGCGGGTACGGGACTAAGGTGAAGTTGGGAGGGACAGGCGGTGAATGGCGTAGGCCGCACCAAAACCGTTGTCGATGTTCACCACGGTGATGCCCGGGGCGCAAGAGTTCAGCATGCCCAGAAACGCGGTGAGCCCTTGGAGATGGGCTCCGTATCCCACGGAAGTGGGAACGGCCACAAGGGGTTGGCGGACTAATCCCCCCAGCACGCTGGGGAGGGCGGCCTCCATCCCCGCCACCACGATGAGGGCGTCCTGGGCGCGGATTTCATCCAGGCGACGGAACGTCCGATGCAAGCCCGCCACGCCGATGTCATAGAACCGGGTGGGGCGATGTCCAAGGAACGCCAGGGTGACATAAGCTTCCTCCGCCACCGGGTGATCGGAGGTTCCGGCCGCACAGATGGCGACCCGCAGGGATCTCTTCGCGGCGGTTTTTCGCGGGGCGGCTAGGGTAAAAGTTCTCGCGTGGGTGTGATATCGGCCCTTGGGAAAAATCCGACGTAGTTTTCGGGCTTTTTCCCCATCCACGCGAGTGACGAGAACGGGCTGTTTTGCCGCCAGGAGCCGGCGGGCGATCGCGGCGATCTGGGGCACGGTTTTGCCGGCCCCATAGATGATTTCGGGCGCGCCCAGGCGTTGATGACGCTGCAGATCCACCTCGGCAAAAGCCTTGGGCAGAAAAGTGCGGGGATGGCGGCGCGGCGCCATGGGCTTCAGGCCAGCGCGGCGGTCAACCGGGGAAGAAGAGCGGAGATGGGAAGGCGTTCCTGCTGCATGGAGTCGCGGTGCCGCAGGGTCACCGTGTCCTTCTGGCCGGTTAAGGGACCGTCTTTCACCCCCTCCAGCGTCTCGAAATCCACGGTGATGCCAAAGGGCGTGCCCACCTCGTCCTGCCGCCGATACCGCCGGCCAATGGCGCCGGCCTCGTCGTAAAAAACGGGAAAATGTTTCCGCAACTCGGCGGTGAGGGTACGGGCTTTCTCCACCAGTTCGGGTTTGTTCTTCAGGAGGGGAAAGACCCCCGCCTTGAGCGGGGCCATCCGGGGATGGAAGCGCAACACCACGCGGGTTTCCTTGGCGCCCTTGTCGTCGGTGACTTCCTCCTCGGCGTAAGCCTCGCAGAGAAGAGCCAGAACCGTGCGGTCCACCCCGGCGCTGGGTTCGACCACGTGGGGGATGAATTTCTCCCTCGTCTCCTCGTCGAAATATTCCAACGGCTTTCCGCTGGCTTCCTGGTGTTGCCGCAAGTCGTAATCCGTTCGGTAGGCAATGCCCTCGAGCTCCTCCGTGCCGAAGGGAAACTCATACAACAGGTCGTAGGTGCCCTGGGAATAAAAGGCCCGGTCTTTTGCGGGAACGTCGTAGACCTGGATCTTTTTACGGGGGAGCCCGATGGACTCGTACCAGGCAATCCGGTCGGCCAGCCATTTTTCCAGCCAGGCCTTGCCCTCCGACGGGCGCACAAAGAATTCCACCTCCATCTGCTCGAACTCCCGGGAGCGGAAGGTGAAGTTGCGGGGGTTAATCTCGTTCCGGAACGCCTTGCCGATTTGGGCAATTCCGAAGGGGAGTTTTTTCCGGGAAACCTCGAGGACATTTTTGAACTGCACAAACATGGCCTGGGCGGTTTCGGGCCGGAGGTAGGTGAGGTTGCGGTCATCTTCGACCGGGCCGACGTAGGTTTTGAACATGAGGTTGAACTGGCGGGGCTCGGTGAGTTCCCCCCCGCAGGCCTGGACCATCTTGCTGGGTTTTTGGGGACACGGGGTGGAGGCGATCTGGTCGGCGCGAAAGCGGCCCTTGCAGGTTTTACAGTCGATCATCGGATCGCTGAAGGTCGCTTCGTGGCCACTGGCCTTCCAGACGGAGCGGTTCATGAGGATGGACCCGTCCAGACCCACGATATCGTCCCGCCACTGGGTCATGGCCTTCCACCAGTATTCCTTGAGGTTGCGTTTGAGCTCCGCGCCCAACGGCCCGTAATCCCAGGCCCCGTTCAAGCCCCCGTAAATCTCCGAGGATTGAAAGATAAAGCCCCGACGCTTGCAAAGGGCCACGATCTTTTCCATGCGGTTGTCAGCCATGATGTTGGTTTGGTTGGATTCCCGAAAGAAAGTTGTTAGCGATGATGGATGCCTGTGAACACCCCAATCTTGAAACGGTTGGCCCAGCGCGCTGGATGGAAAAAGAATACCGCAGGTTCGGCCTGGCGATGGTTGCAGCGGGCGGGTGGCATGGTGCTGGTCTCCTTCCTCGTTCTGGCGGTCCTGGGCCGGGTGGTCGGTTTGCCGGAGCAGTGGAAACAACGGCTGCTCCGGGAGCTTTCCAGCCGGGGGTTGGAGGTAGATGTCAAAAAGATCACCATGGATCCTTTCGGGGGTCTGGTGGCTCGGGATCTGGTGGTCTATCGGGATTCCGCTCGGGGTGAGGAGCGGCTGCGGGTGCGCCGGGTGGAACTGACCCCGAACTGGTTGGCGTGGCGGCCGGGGGAGCCTTTTCTTTCGGGGGCGCGGCTGCGGGATGCGCATGTGAGCTGGCCGCTGGGGGAGGGCGTGGAGGCGGAGGCGCGCAGGGTGGAGGCGTCCCTGGAGTTCCGCCCCGGGGAAATCCGGGTTCAGCGGCTGCGGGGCCAGATTCTGGGGTTCGATCTCGACCTCAAAGGCCGGGTGGGGACGGATGCCGGCCGGCAGCCGGCCCCGCAAGAATTTCCCATCGCCAAAGTCTGGAAACAGGCCGAGCGGATTTTGCGGGACCTGGGAGGGGCGGCGCCCCGGATCCAGGCCGAGTTCAGCGTGGAGATTGGCCGCCCGGAGGAGAGTCGTTCGGAAATCCTGGTGACCTCGGTGCGGAATATCTGGCGCGGCGTGGCCATCCCTTCGGTGGAAATTCGGGCCACGGTGGCCGAGGGAGCCCTGAAACTGGAACGGTTCCGGGTGCAGCTGGAGCGGGGGAATCTGGAGGTGTTTGGCTGGGCCGATTTCCCCCGGGGGGCGGGCGGGGCGGAGTTTTACGGACAGTTTGATCCGGCCTCGCTGGCTCCGGCGCTGGGACCTTCGGCTGCCTACGCGCTAAAGGAATTCCGGAGCCAGCAACTTCCCCGGCTGAGTGGGAAGCTCGAAGCCGCCTGGAAAGGGGAGAAAAATTTCTTTGCCTCGGCCCAACTCGACATCGGGGAGTTCCGCCTTGGCCTTTTTCCTTTCCGCCACCTCCATCTTCCCTGGGTGACGGATGGTCAGCGTTGGATGGTGCAGGGGTTCCGTCTCGAGGCGGTACCCGGGGGCGGGATCGAGGCGCAACTGGCGTTTGACGGCAAGGCGGACCTGAAGGGGAACCTGCGCAGTGATCTGGACCTGAAGGGGCTGGCCCCCCTCTTCGGACCGGGAGCGACGCCTTTCTGGTCGAGCCTGGAATTTTCCCGTCCGCCCCAAATGGATTTTCAAATCATGGGAGCGGGTTTTTCCCCCGACTTGATTCGTATGGAGGGCAAGGTGGAGGCGGCCGGGATGCGATACAAAGGGGTGCCGATGGACCGCTTGTCCGCGGACGTGGTCTATGCCTCGCGGGAAATCCGGGCCACGAATGTGCGGGTGGTCTCCGGGGAGGGGGAAGGAAAGGGGGAACTGACCTACACCCTGAGTCCGCGGTTCATCCATTTCCACAACGTGGATTCGACCCTGGCCGTCAGGGAATTTTCCCCCGTGTTCGGGGAAAAGGTCCGCTCCACCATGGAGCCGTATGAGTTTGTGGATCGTCCGTTCGTGACCCTGTCGGGGAAGATCGACCTCGAAGAAAGATTTCAAACCGATCTGCGGGCCACCGGAAAAAGCGCGGCGGGGCTGCACTATGTGGTGGCGGGAAAAAAGCTGCATTTCCGGGATGTGGATCTTGAGGTCAAGATCCAGGGCAAAAAAACCACGGTGGAAACCCGCGAAAAGAAATGGGCCTCCCTGTTGGGGGGCAAGGTCAAGGTCAAGGTGGAGGTGGAGGGGCCGGTGGGGAAAAAAAGCCAACGCACCGAGATCGACCTCGACGGCGTGGATTTCGGCAAGACGGTGGAGCTTTATTTCGAAAACGGGGGATACCGGGGCCAACTCAGCGGAACCTGCGAGTTGGAAGGGCCCTCGGGGGCCGGCACGTGGCGACAGTGGACCGGGAAGGGAAAGTTGGAGGTGGAGGATGGAAAATTCCCGGGGCTGGGTAATTTCGCCAAGACCATCAATGCGCCGGTGGAGTGGATGGGCGACCTGGGGGAGGAGGCCAACATGGAGTTCACCCTGGAAAAGGGCAGGCTGGACGTGAAGAGACTGAAAATCTTCTCCAAGCTGGTCGAAACAACCGGGCGGGGCTTCTACGACATTTCCGGAGACCGGCTGGAAAACTTCTCGATGAAGCAGAACCTGATCGGCCCGGTCGGGGTTCCGTTCCTGCTGGTGAGCGAAATGCTTGAAGTGGAGGGGAGCGGATCGCTGAAAAACCCGGTTTGGACCCCGAAAAATTTCGACGGCAAATGAGCCGTTGCGGCCTCCATACCTCCACGGCCGGAGGCCTGGTCGAAATGCTCTCCCGGGCGCGGGCCTTGGGGGAGGATGCCGCCCAGATTTTCGTGAAAAGTAACCGCCAGTGGAATCTGGCCCCTTTGCCGGCCGTGGAGATGGAGGCCTTTCAGGAGGGGAAAAAGCAGCAGGATCTCTGGGTCTGCGCCCATGCGGGATACCTGATCAACGTGGCCGGCAGCGGTGAGACGAGAAAAAAGTCCATCCGTTCGCTGGCCCAGGAGCTGCAACGGGCGGAAGGCCTGGGGTTGGAGTTGCTGGTGGTGCACTGCGGCAGCCGGGGTGAGGCGTCGCCGGTGGAGGCCCGCCGCAGGGCGGTGGACGGATTTTTGGAGGCCCTGAAACGTTCCGGCACCACGAGGATTGCATTGGCGCTGGAGAACTCCGCCGGCCAGGGATCCTCGCTCGCCGTGAACATTTCCGAGTGGGGGGAGTTGGTGCAGGGGTTGCCCGCTTCGCGCCGGGCGGGCTGTCTGGATACGGCCCATGCTTTTGCGGCGGGCCACGACCTTCGGACGGAGGAGGGACGGGGGCGGTTGCTGGAGGAGGTGAAACGGGAAATCGGATGGGACCGGATCCGGGTTCTGCACGTAAACGACTCGAAGAGTGATTGCGGTTCCGGCGTGGACCGGCACGAGCATTTGGGAAAGGGAAGGATCGGGGGGACCGGTCTGCGTGCTTTCCTGAAGAGTGCGGTTTTGCGGGACATTCCACGGATCGGGGAACTACCTCCCGGGGATCGAGAAGACCGGGAAAACCTAAAATTTCTGCGAAGTTGCGGCTAAGAGGCTGATGTTCAAAGAGGCAGGAAGGTGCTAGAGCTTTCCCCATGAAGGCATCCGATCTGCGGGGGATTCTCACTTACATCCCCAGCTTCCGGGACAAGCTCTTCGTTCTCAGCGTGGACAGTGCGGTGCTGGAGGACGAAAGAGCTGCGAGCCTTTTTCTCGATATTTCCGTCCTGCGAAGCCTGAACATCCGGGTGGCCTTGGTGCACGGGGCCAGTGCGCGGATCAAAAAAATGGCGGCCGAGATGAAGGCGAAACCCTCCGACCTGGACGGTCTGGGGGTGACCGACGACGCCACCTTGCAGGTGGCGGAACGGGCCGCCAATTCCTACAGTCACGACATCCTGCAGCATTTGGCCGATGTGGATCTCAAGGGTGCCGTGACCAATGCGATCATCGCCCACCCCGCCGGGATTCTGGGAGGGGTGGATCACCAGTGGACGGGAAGGGTCGAACGGGTGGACAGCAAGTTTCTCGAAGCGCTGCTCGACAACGGAATCATTCCCGTGATTCCTCCCTTGGGGGTGGATGGCGACGGCCGGACCTACCGGGTGAACTCCGACGGGGTGGCCCTGGAGGTGGCGGAGGCTTTACGGGCGGAAAAACTGATTTTTCTCACCGGGGGCGGGGAGTTGCCAATGAATGGAAAGAAACCGGCTCAACTTTCCGTGGATGAGGCGGCGGAATATCTAAAAAAGAAAAAAGGCGAGATCAGTCAGGAGATGGCCTCAAAACTTGAGCACGGCCTGAGGGCCTGCAAGGAAGGCGTGAGTCGGGCGCATATTTTGGACGGGCGGGAGGATGAGGCCCTGCTGGACGAGCTGTTTTCCAGCGAAGGGGTGGGGACGATGATTTATGCGGACGAATACACGGAGATCCGGAAAGCCCTGAAAAAGGACGTTCGGTCGATCATGCGGTTGATCGGTAGTTCCGTGGCGGCGGAGGAACTCCTGCGGCGAACCCGGGCGCAGGTGGCCGCGGATATCGGGGATTACAGCGTGTTCGAAATCGACGGAAACATGGTCGGTTGCGTGGCCATTCATCCCCTGGAGGGAAAAACCGCGGAGATGGGCTGCCTTTTTGTGGCCCCGGGTCACGAGAACACGGGGATCGGCAAGAAGCTTATGCTCTATGCTGAAAACCGGGCGCGGGAGATGGGAATGAAGAAGCTGTTGGCCCTGTCGACCCAAGCGTTCAATTACCTGCAGAGCAAAGGGGGCTTTGTTGAGGGCACCGTGGAAATGTTGCCGGCGGGCCGAAAGGCCTCCTATGAGGCCAGTGGCCGGAACTCCAAGATCCTCTACAAGGATTTCAGCTGACCGGGCGCGGGCTGAAGAGGGTGAGCAAGGCGATCCCGGCCACGGCGAGGGAGATTCCGAAGATTTCGATTCCGGAAAGTTGACGAAGCTCCCCGCGAAACAGGATCCCGACGAGGATCGGGCCGATCACAATGAGCGTGTTGGTGAGGCTCGAGGCTTTGGCCAGGCCGAAGTGGCTTCCCACGTAACCAAAACTTAAAAAGACCGCCGGGGCCAGAAGAAGAATAGCGGTCAGTTGCCAAATTTCTTTTTTCTCCCACCAGAGGGTTCCCAAGGTATCCGCGAGGGTACTCAAGGCAGCGCAGACCATGACGGCAGACCAAGGGGAGAGGAGGATGTTTTTCATGCGGAGAGTTTAAAGCCTCCGCCTGAGGAGTTCGAATTTGTTTTGCGCTGGTGGTTTTTATCGGCGTTTCGGTCTAGGCAGGGCGGCGTGTCCCCTCGCCGCCTCAAAGATAGATCGTAGGTCGCGCTCCGAATGAAGCGGGCTCGGAGAGCCCGCCCTATCTGGCCGGAGGGAAGGTGTCTACCCGGGCGGCCAACCGAGGTGGCGGCCGCCGAGAAGGTGGAGGTGAAGATGGGGAACCGTTTCTCCGCCGTCCGGTCCGTTGTTGATGACCAGTCGGTATCCGTTTGGCTCCAATTTCAGCTGGCGGGCGACTTTCTGGGCGGCCGCGAAGAGGTGGCTGAAAATTTCATGATGTTCCGGAGGGACAGCGGCATGTCGGGCATGGTGTTGCTTGGGAATCAGCAGAATGTGGATGGGGGCCTGCGGGGCGATATCGCGAAAAGCGAGGATGTGGTCGTCCTCGTAGATGATGTCAGCCTCCGCTTCTCGGGCGACGATCCTTTCGAAGATCGTTTTCGGCACGGGGCCCCCTACCAGATGGTCAGTTCGAGGAGTTGGGGGCTGAAGTTGCGGGCCCGGGCCCGGATAAAGTGGACGATCTCGTCATTGAGCCGTTGGCAGGAAGCCCGCCAGGTGGAGGCGCCGGAAAGGGCCAGCACGCAGGCCCGCAATCCTTCCAGGCGGAGGACGGAAGAAAGCGTGGAGACTTTCTCGTCCACCACCGTGGCCAGGCGTTGGAAAAAGAGCATTTCCAGAGGCGCCTCCTTGGCCAGGGCCGCGAGGTTGATGGAGGGGGAGGAAGAGGAGAGTTCGAAGTGACGGGCAATGGCCGGGCAACCGATCCCCGTCAGGGAGCGGCGGAGGATCATTTCCAGGGTGTCCCGCTCGATCACCGGGCGGATGAAGTCGTGGCGCAGGTAGTGCAGGACTGCCCGGGCCACTTCGGGGGCCAAGGCCCATTCCTGGTGCCCGGCGCGGAGGGCCGCTTTTTCCAGAGAGAGCACGAGCCAAGGCTCGTCGAGACGGGTGGGCTGGCCTCCGGGAGCGGAGACCAGGGGCAGGGGCCGGGAGAGGGCTTCTTTAGCGGCCACCGAGGCTTTTGACTTCGCTGACAAAATCGCGGGCATCCCGGAATTGGCGGTAGACGGAGGCGAAGCGGACGTAGGCGACCTCGTCCAGTTTCTTGAGGGCGTCCATGATCTTCTCGCCGATGGCGGTGGTGGGGATTTCCCGGCCGTATTTCTGTTCGAGGTCTTCGATCAGCTTGTCGGCCGTTTTATCAATGAGTTCCGGGCTGACCGGACGTTTTTCGCAGGCCTTGATGAAGCCCATGACGATCTTGCGGCGGTCGAAGGGCTCATAGCGGCCATCCCGTTTGATCACCCTAAGGTCTTCCCGCTCAATCTCCTCATAAGTGGTGAAGCGGTAGTTGCACGATAGACATTCCCTCCGGCGCCGGACCACGGCCCCGTCTTTCCATGGGCGGGAATCGATCACTTTATCTTGGTCGGCATCGCATTTTGGGCATTTCATACAACTCCTTGTGTTGGTTTGAAACTACAAGTAGGCCCAATGGGGTCAATTAAAATTTTTACATAAAAATAGGTTTTTAGGTAGAAATAGCGTTGGATGATAGAGTTGTGAATATCCGGTGAAGAAGGCAAATACCCGTGGAATTTGCAAAATAGGCAAGTATGATTAAGGGGATGAGCCGTTTTGGCAGGTTTTGGGGTGTAGATCGCCTTGGGGGCTACCTTTTCTGTGGAGTCCTTTTTTCCTCGTTGGTACCGAACGGTTTAA